>Ga0209181_10000009_pt1 | contig 302928 bp, 253 predicted proteins | sample MAT05_FD_187208 | JGI IMG/M metagenome (GOLD analysis project Ga0209181, IMG submission 187208) | Freshwater microbial communities from Lake Fryxell liftoff mats and glacier meltwater in Antarctica - MAT-05 (SPAdes) (version 2) | ecosystem: Environmental > Aquatic > Freshwater > Ice > Liftoff...
ATGATTTGTTATCCGCAAACTTCACAACAGGCACTAACAATCCATCTTCTACGGCCATTGCAACACCAATATGAATGTGGTTGTTGTAACGAATTTTATCGCCTAACCACGATGAATTTATTTTTGGATGCTTGCGCAATGAAGCCGAAACAGCTTTAATTACAATGTCGTTAAACGAAACTTTGCTAGTTGCAATTTCATTTATTGCAGTGCGTGCCTCCATTGCTTTGTCCATCAAAATTTCTACCGTAAGGTAAAAATGTGGCGCTGTAAATTTGCTTTCCGCTAACCTACGTGCAATGGTTTTACGCATTTGCGATATTGGTTCTTCGGTATAACTTTCAACACCAACCATTGCTGTACCGCCAGTATTTGCAGTAGCTTTGGCAGCACTTGGTTTAAAGTTTTCAATGTCTTTTTTAGTAATACGTCCTTCATCACCACTACCAGCAACGGCAGCAAGGTCAATTCCTTTTTCTTTTGCCAATGCTTTTGCCAATGGAGAAGCCTTAACCCTTCCGTCAGAATTTTGAATTTTGGATGTTGTATTTTGAATTGTTGTAGCTGGTGCTATCGTACTTTGTACTTCGGTTGAGTTTTGCAAACTCCCCCCTTGGGGGGCAGGGGGGGCTACTTGTTGACTTTTCAGTATCGCTTGCACATCTTCGCCACCTTTACCAAGTATTGCGAGTATAGAATCAACAGGGGCAGTACCGCCTTCTTCAACACCAATATATATTAACACACCATCCTGAAAACTTTCAAATTCCATAGTGGCTTTGTCGGTTTGTATGTCGGCCAATAAATCGCTACTTTTTACTTTATCGCCTACTTTTTTGTGCCATTTGCTAACCACACCATCTGTCATGGTATCGCTTAACTTTGGCATACGCACAATTTCTACACCTGCGGGTAAAGCCCCACCTAAATCCTCCCCAAAAGGGAGGACTTTTGACGTACTTTCTTTATCTGGTGAGTTTTGCAAACTTCCACCTTGGGGGATTGAGGGGGCCGCCAATAAAGATTTATAATCTTCTCCTTCTTTACCAAGAATGGCAAGGATAGAATCTACAGGTGCAGCACCACCTTTTTCAACACCAATATATAAAAGCACCCCATCCTGGAAACTTTCAAATTCCATGGTTGCTTTATCAGTTTCTATGTCGGCAAGTAACTCACCGCTTTTCACTTTATCACCCACTTTTTTGTGCCATGCAGCTACAACTCCTTCTGTCATTGTATCGCTTAATTTGGGCATTTTTACTACTTCCATATATTTTATTTTCTTTATTTATTTGAGAATAACAGGTTAATTATTTTTTGAATTTTCATCAAATCAGCCTTAATCAATTTACCCATTTTCATTTTAATTATTGAAGAATCTACCGTAATTATTTTATGACATCTAACAATTGAAGGCTTTAATAATCCAGTTTTTTTCCAAGTGATTATTTCAAAATCGAAACTACTATTTTTTATTTGGCTAGTAATTTTTGCAACTATTACATCATTGTCATTGGTGTCCTTTAGCACAATTACTGGCCTTTGCTTTCCATTTGAGTAATCCGAATAAAGATATTTCAATAATACAACTTCACCTTGCTCAAACATTCGTTAGGTTATAAATTATCGTATTCAGAATCAACATCACCATAACTGTCAAAGAATTTTTTAAGTTCAATTTGCTTCAAATCCTTACTTTTTTTATTTGGCAATTTATCATCAACTAAAATCATAACCCTAATTTTTTGATTTTTCTTAAATTCATTTTCAAATTTTTTGCGAATATTAATCACATCTAAAGATGAAATTTTTGTATTAAATTCTATTGCCTTCATAATTTATAATTATTGAAATTAAAATCCATCCATTATATAAGGATAATCATCTTGCACGTACACATCTTTGTAAAGCTCATCAACAGTAGGGTATGGGCTTTCTTCGGCAAACTGTATTGACTCTGCAACAATATCATCTACCTTTTTTTCAATGGCTTCAAAGTCGGCTTCGGTTGCGTATTTATTTTTTTCAATTGTAGTTTTTACACGTTCAATAGGGTCTAGTTTTTTGTATTCTTCTACTTCGTCTTTCGTACGGTATTTTTGCGCATCACTCATGCTATGCCCTTTATAGCGATATGTTTTCATCTCTAATAAAGTTGGCCCATCACCTCTGCGGGCACGTGCCACGGCTTCTTCAATAGCTTCGTGTACGGTTTCACACTGCAAACCATCCACTGGGAAAGAAGGCATTTCATAACCTAATCCAATTTTATACAAATCATGCACGTTGCTGGTACGTTCAACCGAAGTACCCATTGCATATTTGTTGTTTTCAATAATGAAAATTACGGGCAATTTCCAAAGCATTGCCATGTTGAAAGCTTCGTGCAATGCACCTTGGCGCACAGCACCATCGCCCATGTAGCACAATGTAACGTTATCATTACCATTATATTTATCCGCGAAAGCAATGCCTGCGCCCATTGGCACTTGCGCACCCACAATACCATGTCCGCCAAAAAAGTTATGTTCTTTACTAAACATGTGCATGCTGCCACCTTTGCCTTTGCTACAACCAGTAACTTTTGCAAACATTTCGGCCATAATATATTTAGGGTGCAAGCCACGTCCAATAGGGTGTGCATGACAACGATAAGCAGTAATCACTCTATCCTCGCGGCGAAGCACCGATTCTGAACCAGCCACCAATGCTTCTTGTCCAGTATATAAATGACAGAATCCACGTATTTTTTGTTGTATATATAAGTGTCCTGTTTTCTCTTCGAACTTACGCATTAGCAGCATACTTTCGTACCATTGCATGTAAGTTTCTTTGCTATATTTTTTTGTTGAAATAGCTTCTTTTTTCTCTTTTCCTTTTGTTGCTGTAGCCATAATTATATCAAAATTTTTTGTGCGAATTTATTGCTTGGTGTAATTATAACAAAATATATTTTCATGCTTGTTATATGAGTGAGAAAAAATAGTTTGCATCACAAATTTTAATTGCTTGTACTCGTAAAATTTAGTAAAAACGATTATGATTAATTATTGTAAAATTCAATTAAACCACCAAATTTAATACTGCGGCAACACGGGTTTATTATTCAAAATAATTTCAATTTGCTGCATAACATCATCAGTTAATAAAGCAACAACTTCAACAGAAGTAAGCGTTTCCTTTAATTGTTCGGGCTTCGATGCGCCTAATATGGCAGTGCTTACATTCTTATTTTTTAAGCACCATGCAATACTCATTTTCGCTAATGAAGTTCCTATTTCATTTGCTAAATTATTCAGTGCTTTTACTTTATTAAATCTTTCTTCGGCAAGTGTTTTTTCTTTTAGCCACTCCATACCTTCAATGTTTAGGCGGGTGTCAGTAGGGCTTTTGTCAATGTATTTGCCGCTAAGCAAACCCGACGACAATGGTGACCATATAGTTGTTCCCATACCAAAATCAACGAAAAGAGTGCTATATTCATTTTCCATTTTATTGCGTTCAAACATGTTGTATTGCGGTTGTTCCATGCTTGGCGCTGTGAGGTTGTTTGCTTTTGCAAAATAATGTGCCGCCAAAATTTCGGAGGCACTCCACTCACTTGTGCCCCAATACAAAATTTTACCTTGCAAAATAAGGTTGTGCATTGCCCAAACTGTCTCTTCAATAGGCGTTTGTTTATCGGGGCGGTGGCAATAAAATAAATCTATGTAATCTACTTTCAATCTGCGCAAAGCAGCATGGCAACCTTCAAAAATATGTTTGCGCGAAAGCCCTGTTTGATTTGGTAATCCATCTTCAAAACCAAAAAAAACTTTTGACGACACACAATATGAACTGCGGCTCCAACCCTTGGTAGCCAAAATGTTTCCTAAAACTATTTCTGATTTGCCACGTGCATATATTTCTGCATTGTCAAAAAAATTTACACCATTTTCATAAGCAACCGTTAATAATTCTTCGGCAATACTGTTGTCTATTTGTTTGCCAAATGTTACCCACGTGCCAAATGATAATGCGCTAAGTTGCAAGCCACTATTGCCCAATCTTCTATATTCCATAATGTTTTAAATTTTATTTTTGTTGAAACAAGGTTATTGTTTTTTTGTTCGATTTGCAAGTTTGCATATTGAACAAAATTTACACCGGATTTTTTTAGGTTTCAATTTTCTTCTTAGCCTAATTAGCGGTTAAATATTATTCTTGCCACAAGGCGACAAAACACACAAAAAAAATAAATTTTTGTTTTAATATATTCGCAAACTTATTATACAAATATGCAGCACTTAAAGCAAAAATTAGATGAGGCTTTAAAAAATTTCACTTCGCAAAACAACGGTACGCCAGCGGAATTATATGAACCTATAAATTATTCGCTTTCCTTAGGTGGCAAGCGTTTACGCCCAATGTTGGTATTACTTGCGTGTGATGCGTTTGGTGGCAATGTGGATTTGTCTGTAAACGCTGCATTGGGAATTGAAGTATTTCACAACTTTACACTTTTGCATGATGATATTATGGACAATGCTCCACTTAGGCGAAATATGCCTACAGTTCATCAAAAATGGAATAGCAATATTGCCATATTAAGTGGTGATACAATGTTTGTGCAATCATACCAATTAATGGCGCAAACAAAGCACAGCAAAGTATTGTCGTTGATAGAAATATTTTCAAAAACTGCAATTGAAGTATGCGAAGGGCAACAGTTAGATATGAATTTTGAAACTACAGCCATTGTTAGCATTGATGATTATATAAAAATGATAGAGCTTAAAACGGCAGTACTATTGGCTTGTGCACTTAAAGTTGGCAGTATTATTGCCAATGCCACGGATGCCGATGCTGAAAATATGTATGAATTTGGAAGAAACATAGGTATTGCATTTCAATTACAAGACGATATTTTAGATGTATTTGGTGCACAGGAAAACTTTGGCAAAATGGTTGGTGGTGATATTGCATCCAACAAAAAAACATTTTTGCTTTTAAAGTCTATGGAGCTTGCAAATGCGCAACAATTAGAGGAATTGAAACATTGTTTAGAATCTAAGTACGAAGTGATGAACGATAAAATTGAGGCAGTAAAAAATATTTATAGTCAATTAAATATTCGTGAACATGCCGAAAATAAGATGAGAGAATTTTATAACATTGGTATTGAATGTTTACAAAATGTAAACGTAGCAATAGAAAAGAAAGCAATGCTCAAAAAATTTGCGGACGATTTGATGGTTCGTGAAAATTAGAAAAAAAAATTTTGTGTTACACAAAATAAAATTACTTTTGCCGTCCGAATTTCATGGTGGGTATAGCTCAGTTGGTTAGAGTATTGGTTTGTGGTGCCGAGGGTCGCCGGTTCGAGCCCGGTTACCCACCCCAGGAAAAATAAAAGCTGTTTCTTAATTGAAACAGCTTTTTTGCTTTAAGCAGCATAACAAAGTTTGATTGCAATAAAATTATACTAAGTATTACTACTGATATGAAAATACCAAATTGTAGGTATAGTTACTTGCCTACTTAAACTTCATTTTTGTAATGTAAATTTAATAAAAAACATTATGAAAAATACAACAACAAAATGCTTTGGTAAAATTGTAGGTACATCATTGTAAAACATTTTACTTCTTAATAAATCGGTTTTCGTTAAAAAATAGAACACAGATTAAACGGATACAAGTAACACGGATTTTTAAAATTTACGTTGCGCATCATCTGTAAAATTAGCGTTCTAAAACCAATTTTATTCAATTAAAAATGGCATATGGAATTAAGAGGAAACATGTAACAATTATAATTCAGATTTTCTTTGTTTACCACATAAAATTTTGATGAATAATTCTTTCCATTTATCGAAATGTGTTAAATTTTAGCATTCCAAATGCAATTACAATTAGTTTGGAACGAATATTTTTTTAGGTTTGCTCGTAATGATAATAAGTGATATTTTATTGCATGATTATGAGTATTAAATCCAAAATAATTGTGCTCGTACTAAGTACAATTTTACCAGCAATATTTTTTACAGCACACGCACAAGTTGTTGAAGATATAAATAAACTTTTTGACGCTAAAAACTACGATGCCTCCTTAAAAGGGTATCAATCTTTACTAAAAAAAGATACCAATAATTTAGTTTACAAATATAAAGTTGGCTTTTGTATTCTTAATTTGAGAATGGATAGAAGCAAAGCTATTCCATACTTTGAGGCAGTTTTAAAACAGCCAAAACCAAAATATATTTGTTGGTTTGAATTAGGAAGAGCCTACCAATATGCCAACAAATTTGACAGTGCCATTTATGCCTATAAAAAGGCAATTGAGTTAGGTAATAAAAAAGAAAAAGAAGCGGTTGAACGTGCCATTGAAACATGCAATAATGCCAAGGAATTAATTAAAAAGCCAATAAATGTTTCATTCTATAATATTGGTAAAAAAGTAAATACTGAATTTGCAGATTACTACCCAATAGCTTCTCCTAATGATGATATGCTTTATTTTACTTCGCGTAGAAAAGGTAATACTGGTAACTCATCAGATGCCGATGGCATAATGACATCAGACATTTATGTAAGTGAAAATAAATTGGGTGTTTTTCAAAAACCAAAGAACTTAGGTGTAAAAGTAAATACTGCTGGAGATGAACAAATTACAGGCATTACAGCTGATGGCAAAAAAATTATTTTGTATTATGATTATGGTGGCAAACAATTTGGAGATTTGCAAATTTCACAAAATCCTAAAAAAGAATTTGAGGCAGGAAAACCTATTTCTGGCGGCGTAAACTCAACCTATTTTGAAACGGCAGGTTGTTTTAATGCTGAAGGAACTCAAATATACTTTAGCAGTGACAGACCCGATAAAAATGTGGGTCGCAATATTTTTGTATCAACCGAATTACCCGATGGTGAGTGGAGTGACGCTATTGCGATTGATAATATTAACTCGGAATTTGATGAAGATTTTCCACAACTTTCGCCAGATGGATTAACCCTACATTTTTCATCAAATGGATTTAATAGTATGGGTGGATTTGATATTTTTAAATCAGAATTTGATACAATTAATAAAGTGTGGGGTAAGCCCGAAAATATTGGTTTTCCAATAAATAGTTCGTACGACGAAATATGTTTCTCCACAATAAAAAATGGCGAACATGGTTACATGAGCAAAATAGCTGACGAGGGCAATAATGATTTTGATATTTACAAAGTTATTTTTAATGATAAAAGCCATGGACAGTTTACAATTGTTCATGGCTTGGTTATAGCTGGCGACTCAATAAAACCAAATGTAAAGGCTACTGTTTATGTTGTTAATAAATTAGACAATGATACTGTAGGTATTTATAACACTAAGTATAACGGAAAATTCTTGCTTATACTGCCAATAAATGATTACAAAATTAATATTGAAACTAAGGGATTTGATATATATTCGCAGGAATTAAAAATAGATGGTGGAGAAAACTTTAAACAGAAAGATGCGAAAACATTTAGACTTAAATCGCAAGGAAAAACTATAATAAATGCGCCAATAGTTTCACCAACAAATGAATTAAAAGTAATTGAAACACCTGAAAAAAATGATGATACAAAATATGTTACAAAAATAATAAAAGGTAAAAAAGTAAGGGTTAAGCTTAGTGTACCGCCCAAACAAAATTCCAATAATGTAACTAATAAAAAGCCAATACCTAAAAAGAAAAAAAAGTAAAAACTAATTTTTTAATTCAATCAATAAAAAAAAATAAGATTCATGAGAATATCAATACTACTTAGTTCGCTTTTTTGTTTCAATATTATTTTAGTTAGTATAGGTAACAACAGTGTGTTCGCGGGCGACAATAAAAATACTCCAGCATCACTTGCAAACAGCGAAGACCCTAATGTTTTATTTAAACGTAAATTTTATAAAGAGGCTATTGATAAGTTCATGCCAATTTTTGAAAAAGACAAGGAAAATATAGATGTAGCTTACAAAATTGGATTATGCTACTTATTAGGTAGCATAGATTATATGAAGGCTGTTCCATTTTTGAAAAAAGCGGCAGAAAGTGAAAAAGGTGATAACGATGCATATTACATGCTTGGCAAAGCATTTCATAATGCATTAATGTTTGACAACGCAATTACTGCTTATACAAAAAGTTTAGAAACATTAAAAGATAAAACTGGGGATGATGTAAATGAAATAAAACGCAATAGTCAAAAAGCCATTGATAACTGCAAGTTTGCAAGATTAATAATTGACAATCCTGTTGATGTAAGTTTTGAAAATTTAGGTAAAGATGTAAATTCTCAATTCGCTGATTTAGACCCTTGTATAACACCCAATAAAACTGAAATGGTGTTTTCATCGAACCGTGCAGAAGGCAATCAATGTGAAAAGCCTCGCAAATTGGGATATACATTTGACGCATATATGAGTATTTATAAAGGCGGTAAATGGACAAAAGCCATAAACATGGGGCCATCAGTTAATACACCACTTAACGAACGTGTTTCAAGCATATCAAGCGATGCAAGCAACATGTTTTTATATATTGACAATGAAGAATCTACAAAAGATGGTGATATATATGTTGCTATTTCAAACGGTAAAGCATTCTCTACGCCAATAAATTTGAAAGGTTTAATTAATACTGGTTCCGAAGAATCTAACGCAAGTATTAGCCAAGATGGAAGTATGTTGTACTTTGCATCTGATAGGCCAGGCGGCTCTGGTGCCAAAGATATATATGTTGCAAAACGACTGCCAACAGGCGATTGGGCCGCACCTAAAAGATTATCAAATGTTATAAATACCATTTATAACGAAGACTATCCAGTGATAATGCCCGATGATAAAACATTGTATTTTGCGTCGCAGGGCCACGATAATATTGGTGGGTACGATATTTTTAAGTGCGAATGGGTTGATACTTTGAACAATTGGTCAGAACCAGAAAACTTGGGCTACCCAGTAAATACGCCCGAAGACAACTTCTCAATTTCTATTACTGAAAAATTGCACGAGGGTTATATTTCGGCAATACGCCCCGAGGGAATGGGTGACTATGATTTATATAAAATAATATTTAACCAAGCCTCAAGCGCGCCTTACAGCATTATTCGCGGTAAAATTAGCAACACAGATATTGATGGAATTAATACTGATGTAGCAATTACTGTTATCAATAAAAAAACGCAAAAATTAGTTAGTAAATTTAACATCAGTGCCAAACGAAAGGGCAGTTTTTTCGGCATTTTTTATCCTGGCGAATACACTTTCGAAATTACAAATGCACAATCAAAACCTTACAAAACGGATATTATTGTTATAGATAAAAATATTCGAGGTGATTTACTCAAAAAAGATTTTGCAATTCCAAGCATCATAGAACCTATTGTTGCACCCGTTGAACCTCCTAAAAAAGTAGTAAAAAAAATAAAGGGTAAAAAATAACGACACATCATTTCTTATCAGTAATACAATATACCGTGAAATTAAACTTGAATAGGCCAATAGCATTCTTTGATTTAGAAACAACAGGCACAAACATTGGCAAGGACCGCATAGTTGAAATGGCAATACTTAAAATTATGCCTGATGGAGAAAGAAAATCAAAGTCGATGCGCTTTAACCCAACCGTGCCAATACCAAACGAAGTTTCACTTATACACGGCATTTATGATGAAGATATAAAAGACGCACCAACCTTTGCGCAACAAGCGGGCAACATTGCGGCTTACATAGAAAATTGTGATTTGGGAGGTTACAATTCAAACAAATTTGATATCCCAATTTTATTAGAAGAATTTTTGCGTGCAGGGATTGATTTTTCTATTAAAAACCGAAAATTTATTGATGTACAAAATATTTTCCATCAAATGGAAAAGCGCACGCTTGAAGCGGCTTACATGTTTTACTGTAATAAAAAATTAGAAAACGCACACAGTGCAGAAAGTGATATCAATGCCACATTTGAAGTATTATTGGCGCAACTTGAACGCTACGCCGATACTGAAATTATTGACAAAAAAGGCAATACAATTAAGCCAATTGTAAACGATATTAATGCTTTGGCAGAGTTCACTAAAGTAGTTGATAATGCAGACCCTTCGGGGCGATTGGTGTTTAACGATAAAGGAGAGGAAACAATAAATTTTGGTAAATACAAAGGCATGGTAGCAGCCGCAGTTTTCAAAAAAGACCCTGGTTATTATGCTTGGATGATGGAAGGTGATTTTCCGCTTTACACAAAAAAATTAATTACTGAAATTAAACTTAGAGGGATAGGAAAATAGTTGGCAGTAGCTAAGTAGTGAATTTTATTTGCTGAAGGCTTTGAGGGAATGTTTTAGTATTATTATATGTGCTAAGCCCCCTACCCTGCCCGACTTCAAGTGTATTCCTTTTTTTTATTCAAAAAATAATTCAGCTGCAATGTGGTCGGCAAAAAACTTACCCTCACCGCTTAGAATAATAGCATTTTCCGATTTCTCGAACCAATTATTATGCTGCATTATCTTTAATTTTTCTTTTAGTTCAAACAAAATATTGTTGCCAAATTTAGTTGAGAATTCGTGAATACTTAATCCCCAATTTGTGCGCAATTGCGTGAGTATAAATTCATTTATTTTATTTATTTCAGTAAGGTATTCCACCTCAAAAAAGTCTAAACTTTCAGCAATATTTTTAATGTAAACAGCATTATTTTTTACATTAAATTGGCGGCTACTTCCATTATAAGAATGTGCAGATGGGCCAAAGCCATTGTAACTTTTACCATGCCAATAATTGCTGTTGTGTTTTGATTGGAAGTTAGGTTTCGCAAAATTTGAAATTTCGTAATGTTCAAAATTATTCAGAGCCGCCCAGTCCATAAGCATTTCAAAATGCAGGTTGGTTGCATTTTCAGAATTAGGAATTATCTTTTTGGTTTTTATAAAATGTTGCAATGCAGTTTTTTCCTCCACCGTAAGGCAATAACAAGAAATATGCTGCACATTTAGTTGCGAAACTAAATCTAAATTTTTTGTCCATTTCTCAATTGTTTGTTGCGGCAAACCGTACATTAAATCAATGCTAATATTATTGAAACCTGCTGATTGTGCGGCTTCTAAACTTGCTATTGCTTGTATGGAGCTGTGGCTTCTATTCATCATTTTCAAATCATCATCATCAAAACTTTGAATACCAATACTTAAACGGTTAAAGCCAATTGCACGTAACTGCGTTAATTTTGAGAGTGACAAATCATCTGGATTTGCCTCTAAAGTAAGTTCCAAATTATCAGTTACAATAAAGTGCATTCGAATGGTATTCAGTATTTTACCAAATTCAAAATCCAAAAGCAATGATGGTGTTCCGCCACCAAAATAAATAGTTTCAATAGGTTCTTGAATATAATTTTTACGCAATTCAATTTCTAAACAAATGGCATCAATTAGTTCGGTTTTGTTATATAATGAGGTAGAAAAATAAAAGTCGCAATAGTGGCATGCTTGCTTGCAAAAAGGAATGTGAACGTAAATGCCAGCCATAAAATTAATGTTGTGTTTATACTTAATTTAGAATTACAATTTAGAAAAATAAGAACACCATTGTGCAATATCACACTTATCACATTTGGGACTGCGTGCCACACACACATAACGACCATGAAGAATAAGCCAATGATGCGCTCTTGCCACCAAACGCTCCGGTATATTTTTCATTAATTGCATCTCAGCTTCAAAAGGATTTTTTGCATTTTTTGTTAACCCTAATCTTTCGGAAACCCTAAATACATGGGTATCAACAGCCATTGCAGCTTTATTAAAAATAACACTCGCAATTACATTTGCCGTTTTTCTGCCAACGCCTGGTAGTTTTATCAAATCGTCTATTTCGGATGGCACTTCGGCGTTAAAATCATTTACCAACATGTTGGCCATTCCTACCAAATGCTTTGCCTTATTGTTTGGATAACTTATGCTTTTAATGTACTCAAACACCTCGTCAACCTCGGCTTCAGCAAGTAAATTTACGTTGGCAAAACGCTTAAAAAGCAGCGGCGTAGTCATATTCACGCGTTTATCAGTGCATTGTGCCGAAAGTATTACCGCCACCAATAATTCATACGGATTGGTGTATAATAATTCTGTTTCTACTTCAGGGTGGTTGGTTTCAAAATAATTCAATACATGCACGTAACGTTCTTTTGTTGTCATTAAATATTATTTACAATTTCATTTTCGTCAATTAAATTGATGCAATTAAAATGCTTTTTAGGGCATTGTTTGTAGCCAATTTTTGAGCATGGACGGCAGCTTAAATTTTCAACTTCCACAATTATATTATTTTCAATTTTATTTTTATCAACCAAATATGGATACATACCAAACTCAGGTACGGTATTACCCCAAACCGAAATTATTTTTTTGCCAAAAGCCGCTGCAATGTGCATTAAACCTGTATCATGCGTAATTACTATTGAGGCATTTTTTACAACCAACGCAGATTGTTGTAAACTTAATTTACCACAAAAATCATGAACATTTGATGATGAATTATCACAAATATTTTTTCCATTTTCAGTCTCTTCTTTTCCTCCTAAAAGTAGAATCGGCTTGTCTATTTTTTTACAAATACTAATAATTTTGTCATCAGTTAGTTTCTTGGTTTTGTGTGTGCCACCAATTACAAAAGCTATATAGTTTTCAAGTTCTAAAATAGTATTTGGTAATACAGTTTGTGGTTCAATATAAAAATCTAAACCCAAGCCATCATCAACAATATTAAGTGGTTGCAACGTTTCCAAATATCTTGTTACAATGTGCTTATTAGGCAATAAATCTATTTTTGTATTTACTAAAATCCACTTTTTAAAGTTCAACTTTTTAAAGGTAAACGACTTTTTTTTGAGCAACAATTTTACCTTAGCACTTCGCAAATTATTATGTAAATCAATTACAAAATCGAAGTTTTCTGCTTGTAAAATATCTGCTATTTCACTTACCTTTTTTTCAATAGTATGTACCTTATTTAGGTATGGATTTGATACCAATAATGATGCGAAATTGCTTTTTGTTAGGTAGTGAATTTCGTGGTTTTTATTATCTTTTTTAATGCATCGAATTACTGGTGTTGTTAATACAATATCACCAATTGAACTGAAACGAATAATTAAAAATTTAGACATTTACTACTGTATAATAAGTTTTGCAATACACCTAAAAGCCTTTATCAGTCATTATTACAGGTTGTTAATTCCGCAAAAGACATATTGACTTTTAAAACGCAAATAACATGAAATTTTGTCAATAAAAAACATAAAAAATTCGCTTGGCATATCAATTGACAAATGCGTTTTCGTTGCAACAAAAAACAAATATTAAACTAAAAATTAACCGCAGTTTATCTGCACAAAAAAACAAAAAAAATGAGAACAATAATTAAAACACCAAGCTTAAAAAACTTATTAGACACTAACCAATTTTTCCCAAACCCATTCGGAATTTTAATGGAAGATTTGAACCACGGACACGACCACAACCACAAGAATAATTTTGTGCCAGCGGTAAATGTGGCTGAAACAAATGAAAAATTTGAATTACACTTTAGGGTTGCGGGCTATGCAAAGGAAGATTTGAACATTGCTTTAGAAAACAATACTTTAACAGTAAGTGCCCAAAACAAAGAAACAAACACTGAAAACGAAAGCAATTTTTTGCGCAAAGAATTTAGTTACAAAGCATTTACACGTACCTTCAATTTGCCCGAAAACATTGATGCTGAAGGCTTAACCGCTAAATATGAAAATGGTATTTTAAATATCGCTATACCAAAAAAAGTGGAAGAAAAAACCGAAAACAAACGTGTGATAGAAATTAATTAATTCGAGGTTGTTTACTGAAAATGCCACTACAGCAATGTGGTGGCATTTTTGTTTTATATACTCAACAATAGTAGCTTAAACAAGTCGTAATTATTATCAAGCGGCATTGCGTTTTTTACTTTTTCTTTAATAGCTAATAATTGATTGGGCAATTGCACTTTTATTTGCAATGTATCTTCAATAACATCAATAAATTTTGCAGGGTGCGCCGTTTCTAAAATTACACCTACAGTGTCACTGTTTTTTTCTTGATACTTTTTAAACGCCAAATACGCCACAGCACCATGTGGGTCAAGGGTATAGCCAACAGCCTCGTACACAAATTTCATTGCCGCCTTTGTTTCTGAATCATCAAAATAATAACCAACAACATCTTCTTTAATTTTCTCCAAATTATTATCATACAAACTCATCATCCTCGCAAAGTTACTTGGATTACCAACATCCATTGCGTTTGAAATTGTTTGCACCGAAGGCTTCGGATTATAAACACCCGAACTTAAATATTTAGGAACTATATTATTGGCATTTGTTGCTGCAATAAACTGGTGAATATTTATCCCCATTTTCTTTACAAACAAGCCAGCAGTAAGGTTTCCGAAGTTGCCTGATGGTACTGAAAAAACAATATTTCGCCCTAACAATTGAAGTTGCTTTACAGCATTTGCGTAATAAAATCCTTGCGGAATTAAGCGTACAATATTGATACTATTTGCAGAACTTAAATTCTTTTTCTGCTTAATTTCCTTGTCTAAAAAAGCCATTTTTACAAGTGTTTGGCAATCGTCAAATGTGCCGTCAACTTCAATTGCTTTTATGTTTTTGCCCAAAGTGGTCAATTGCTTTTCTTGCAAAAAACTTACCTTATTTTTAGGATATAAAATAATAACTTCGATGCCATCCACATCATAAAAACCATTGGCAACTGCACTGCCAGTATCGCCCGAAGTAGCAACAAGAATAGTAGTTACAGCACTGTTGTCTTTCACAAAATATTGCATTAATTGCGCCATAAACCGCGCTCCAAAATCTTTAAATGCAAGTGTTGGCCCATGAAATAATTCCATTGCAAAAGTATCATTGTCAATACTTACCAAGGGTGCTTCAAAGTCAATTGCCTTGTCAACAATACTTTTTATAATTGTTTCGGGAACATCCTCCAACAAAAAATCTTTGCACAATTCAAATGCAATTTCTTGAAAGGAATAATTGGCTAAATTATTTGTAAAACTTGATGGCAACTGCGGAAAATATTGCGGCATAAATAAACCGTTATCATCAGGCAATCCCTTTAATACAGCTTCTTTTAAGCTATAATGTATATTTCTATTTTTTGTTGAAAAATATTTCATTCTACTATTTTAATTAATTTTAAAAACCATACTCAATAAAGAAAATAAAAAATTATTGAATAAAATTTTGAAGTTTTTTAGCCACTATATCAAAACCAAAGTTTGCTTGCATGGTATCAACGGCACTTTTAGCAATATTATTTCTATATTCAAAATTATTAATGCACATTAATACTGCTTCAACAAATTGTTGCTTGGTTTCTGCTATTAGCAAACATGGCAAACCATTATGTTGGTGCGGAATTCCGGTTGCACCCAACGGAGTGGTAATAACTACCTTACCCAATTGCATGGCTTCAATTATTTTTACACGCATACCCCCACCCGAAAAAATTGGAGCAACCAACACATCATGCTCATTTATAAAATTGGTTGCATTTTCAACGCTACCTTTTACCATAAAATTAGGTGCGCTTAAATTCAATATTTCTAGTGAAGTATTTTTACCAGCCACATAAAATTTAAACTTGTTTTCTACCAAAGGTTTTTCATTCAATAAATTCTGGTGTACCCATAATACCGCTTCTATATTGGGCTGCCAGTCCATTGCACCTAAATGATAAAATGTAGGTTGTAACTTTTGCTGCACAATTGTATCTATTTTTTCAGCAGCAAAAGCTATTGTTTTTACATTTGCATTAGTAGCTAATTGCTTTATGATATGCTCATCACTTTCAGTAATTGAAGCTATAAAAGCAAATTTATTTAATACTGATTTCTCGAATTTTTCTACTTGCTTACTTAATAATTTGAAATAACTTTTTTTGAAAATACTGCTTTCAATATCACTTCTTGTTTGCCATAAAATATACTCAATGTTATGGCTACGCAATACACATTTTGCATTTGAATACTTTTGCACAATAGGCAAGTAAACTGCCATATACACACTCTCAAATACTACCACATCAAAAACATTTTCATTTAATATTTGCACAATTTTCTCTTCAACATTCTTGTTGTAAAATCGGGCAACATTGTAAGCCTCATTATTAAATAAAGCTTTTATAAAAGAAAAAACAGAAAGCGATGTATCCACAAATACCGATTCTATTAGCGTATCCGATTTATATTTTGCCTTAAGCTTATTTTCTAGAAACGGGTGTTTTGCAGTGGAAATTGCAAATACTTTTACGCTATTATTTTGTAAAAGCATTTGCGTTGTTTGATTCATTGCAAGGCAACCGCCATCAACAGCAGGTAAAGGTGGTTTAAGGCACAATTGCAAAATACTCATTACGCCTTTTTAAATATTTTTTTAATAAAACCAGTGTAAAAATCAAAATCAAAAAGTACAGAATCGCGGGTAGCTTTATAAGTTAAAAAAGCACCAATTGGCAACAACACCATCGAAGCCAACCAAGCACCTTCAAAGGCCTGCATAGCACCTTCCTTGGCTGATTTTTCGCCAATAATACTTAGCACATAAAATATTAAAAAGAAAGCAACCGAAACCACAACTGGCATTCCTAATCCGCCTTTTTTTATAATGGCACCAAGTGGCGCACCTATAAAAAACAATACCAAACACGCGAATGACAAGGTAAATTTTTTATGAAATTCTATACCATAACTAGCATAGGTTTGTTGGCGCATTGCTACTTCTTCGGACGCACCACGCGAAAGAGCTTCGTTGCTTCTTAGTGTACTCAAAGTCTCTTCAAATAATATTGATTTTTCATTGGGCTGCAACTGCTTTATAAATGAATCAGTGTCTTTAAATACGGGGCTTTTAAGACTATCATTTCTTACGAATGAAATATTTGATTTACTATTATTGGCAAAAATATTTTGTGTTAATTGCTCTTCTAATGATGCATACTTATTATTAATTTCCATCATTTGAGTATCTCTTTCGGCATACAATTGTCGCACGTTTAGCATTTGATAGCTATCTTTGAATAAGTTTTCATCGCTGCGTACCATCTTAAAATCCGATAAGTCCATTCTAATTATTTGCTTGTTAAAATTGGTTCGTAGCATCGGCTTAAACTCACGTGATTTTCCATCATTTTTTTGCACCTCTTCATAACTATGCCCGTTATAAAGTGTAAAAAGCAAATAACGTTCATCGGCTGTTACTTCCATTATTCCTTTTTTAGCCAACATTATTTTTGTGTTCCCTAAGCGTTGGCTGTGGTCATAAATCATTAAATCATATAGCCATTTTCCGTCTTTACTTTTGTGCGAAGTTTTAATTGTAAAATTTTGAATGCCATTATAAAAAACGCCTTCTCTAATATCAATTGTCGGTTTTTGATTTGTGATATCATACAACAATGAACTTTGTTTCAAATTAATGATAGGCGACAAATAATTGGAATAATAAAATGCGCCAATGCTTATAAAAATAGTAAGTACAAATACTGGCCTAAATATTCTGTTGAGTGATATGCCAGCCGATTTTAGTGCTGTTAACTCATACCTTTCGGCTAAGTTGCCAAACGCCATATTGCTGCTCAGTAGCATTGCCAATGGTAAAGCAAGCGGTATCATTGTAAGCGACACATAAAATAAAAGCTGAACCACCAAATACCATTCAAGCCCCTTGCCTACCAAATCGTCAACATATTTCCAAACAAATTGCATCATCAATACAAAAAGTACTACCACAAATGTGAGCAAAAATGGTATCACAAATGACTTTAATACAAACTTATCAATGCTTTTAATCATGCCGCAAAACTATTATAATAATTGTGGTAGCAACTTGCATTGCATTAAAAAATGCAAAGCGCAAATTCAAAATAAACCCTACAAAATAAATTCTAAATTAGCCGCCTAATTAAAAATTTTATGAAATTAAAAATTACAACTTTTCTTGCTTTCGCAATCAGTACAAATTTTGCAATGGCGCAATGCACACCCGATGCTTATACAGGCAACCATAGTTTTATATTGCCCGATAGCAGTAGCTTTCCGCATGCGCAGGTGGGTGCGGCTTTTAGTGCAACCATTAAAATACAAGTGGCACATGATACCACAGGTACTTTTGATGTACCACAGGTAGGCCCAACAGCAGGCACATTTGCATTTGATTCGGTAACAATACAAAGTGTAACCACCAGCCCTGCCTTGCCGTCAGGCGTTACATTAAGTTACACTTGCAACCCTGCCAATTGTAAATTTTTAGGTGCAAGCACAGGTTGTATTAATGTAAGTGTTTCGGCTATTACGGCTACTGGCATTTACCGTATTTATGTAGCAACTGTTGCAAAAGGTACTTTTACACCTGCGGCATTACCTTTTCCATTGGCAAACCAATCTATTGCTCAAACGGTTGACAGATACCGCATTATTGTTGACCCTGCGGGTACTTTTATTGATGAAAATAGTAGCGATAATAATTCATTAAACATACTTGAAATGTTGCCAAATCCTGCAAATAACAATGTTTCAATTGCCTATTATGATGATGAAAATGCTTCAATAAATTTTGAATTATTTAGTGCGATTGGTTCAAAAATAATTAGCGAAAAAACTTCATCCCGCAAAGGTGTGAATAAGAAAATTGTGGATGTAAGTAATTTGGCGAATGGTTTTTACTTCATAAAAATTAGTAGCAATGGCAAAAGCAGCGTAAAAAAACTACTTGTTTCGCATTAGAAAACTTTCTAATGTTATAATAAATTCAACATGGTACACGCTGTGTTGAAACAATAATTAAAAATGAATTTCGATTTTTTACAACGTACTTTTTTAGGTAATACCCTCCAAAATTATTGCTGGTGCCTGGCAATATTATTAGGAGGTTTATTGCTGCGCCATGTTTTGTCGCGCACAATTGTTAGGTTGTTGTTTAGGTTTTTTAAAAAGCAATCGCAGCAAGTGGGGCTTACCGAATTTTTGTTTTTACTCAAAAAACCAATCGGGCTATTTATAAGCCTTACATCAATTTACTTTGCATTTAATTTGCTGTATTTCCCCAAAGAATGGGCACTAGCACCGCGCCATTTATTTGGTATTCGTCAAATAATTTACAAGTTATTTCAAACCGCAATTATTTTTTCGTTTACCTGGATAGTGTTGCGCATAATTGATTACGTGGCAATGATACTCTATGAAAGGGCGCAGCAAACCATATCGAAATGGGACGACCAAATAGTGCCGTTTATAAAAGAAGGAATAAAAATTTGCATCGTAATTATTGCTATATTTTTTATGATGGGCACAGTGTATAGCCTAAACATTGCAAGCCTTATAGCGGGTTTGGGTATCGGTGGTTTGGCAATAGCATTGGCCGCCAAAGAATCAATAGAAAATTTATTGGCATCATTCACTATATTTTTTGACAAACCATTTACCGTTGGCGATTTAATAGATGTGGCAGGCATACGCGGAAATGTAGAACGCATAGGCTTTAGAAGCACACGCATACGCACCGTCGAAAAAAGTTTTGTAACCGTTGCCAACAGAAAATTAATTGAAGGTGTGTTAGACAACCTGACACTAAAAACCTTGCAGCGCGTACGTTTCAAAATTGCATTGTCAAACCAAACGTCAAGCATTGCGGTTCAAAATATTATTGATGAACTTACAAAAGTGTTAGAAAAAACAGAAAAAATTAATGACGATTTTAAAGTAAAATTTTATGAAATAAATCCGAAAGGAGGCATTGAAATTTTGGTTCTATTCTTTGTAAATAGCAGCGACTGGGATATTTATTTAGAGGTAAAACAAAATGTAAATTTTAGTATATTAGAAATTGTAAAAGCAGCCGAAGCGCAAATGATAAACGTTGTGCAGCCAGTTTAAGGTTGTATTGCAACTTTGCCTTCACCCTACTTTTAATGTTACCATTAGGCTTTGCCCTTACTCTACTTTGTGCCCAATATTGGCGGCTATGTGTCAACTTAATTATCCTAATTGATTAACACTATATTTTTGAAATTTTTGTTGGCTGTTGTTCTAATTTAATAAGTAAAGAAGCCTGTTTGCGAACAAAACGACTAAGGAATTCTTGTTACGCATAATAAACTCGTTGTTAAAAAATAGTAGTTAAAAAAAATATAAAAGTAATTCATCAAAAAATAGATATTAATTTTTCAAAATTAACTTGTCAATGTAAGTGCAATTAGTATCTTCGCGTCCCGTTTTTTTTAGAACGTATTACAACATAAGTATTTAGATTATAGGAAATTAAATTTATGACCAAGGCAGACATTGTAAATGATATAGCAGAAAAAACCAACTACGACAAACAAGAAATTTCTAATGTTGTAGAAGCGTTTATGAGAAGTGTGAGAAATAACATGACAAAAGGCGAAAATATTTACTTACGTGGATTTGGTACTTTTTTGGTGAAGAAAAGAGCCGAAAAAACAGGGCGTCATATTGCAAACAACACATCAGTAATTATTCCAGCACATCATATACCTTCTTTTAAACCTGCAAAAATTTTTATAGATAAGGTAAAGAAAAATGTGCCAGCTTAATAATATATAATGACAAAGTTAAAACCTATACACTGGTTGGCTATTGCCGCAACTTTGTTATTGACCGTTCTTTTATTTTTTGCACCCAAAATGGGTGAATTGCACAAAACAGAAACTGCAAATAACAGTGCTAAAGTTTTCGACATTCAACATTACACAGATTCTGTAAAGTTGAAATTAGATACCAAAACGCAAGCATTAATTTTAACACAGCAGTCAATTATTGATGGTAATGAACCGAATAATACATTCGCTTTTGATTCATTATCCAAAATATATATGCTGCAACGTTTGCCAGTATTGGCGGCTTTTGTAAAAGTGCGCAAAGCAAAAGCAACTAATGCACAAATAGATTTAGCAGCTGCCGCAGATGAATGTTACAAGGCAAGTAAGTTTGTAGCTGGCAATGAACAAGCGTTTTTAATGGAAAATGCCATTGATTGTTACAAGCTAGTGCTAGAAAAAGATACTTCAAATTTAGATTACAAAACAAATTTAGGTATCTGCTATGTTGAAGGTAGTCGCGAACCAATGCAAGGGATTATGATGCTGAGAAGTGTTGTTGCAAAGGATAGCACAAATTTAAAAGCACAATTAAGTTTGGGTATGTTTGCAATACAAAGTGGGCAAAACGACAAAGCAATTACAAGGTTTAATAAAATAATTGTTATGCACCCACAATATGCCGAAAGCTATTTGTATTTGGCACAAGCATATACAAATGTTGGCAATAAACAAATGGCTATTAAAAGCCTCGAAAACTTTAAAAAAGTAAACACCGATAAAACGGTTGAAACAGAAATAGATAATTATATACAAGAATTAACAACAAAATAAATTTTAAAATTATGCCAAGCGGAAAAAAAAGAAAGCGTCATAAAATAGCAACGCACAAAAGGAAGAAAAGACTTAGAAAAAATCGTCACAAAAAGAAAAAATAATTTCTTTCTGTAGTTTAAGAATGGTACACATCAATCTTAAATTTCAATGCGAAAACAAATACCCCCACAGAGCAATCTGCTTGGGGTTTTAGTGTTTGTGATATAAAAAAATATTATTAGGCAATCTTGTCATTCCTGCGAAGGCAGGAATCTCAGTTGTTTCTAATTTGCAACATATAAAAATAAAAGCAGTTTTTATTTGCAAAGAGACAATAAACATTAATGCCGTAATATTAGTTTTAACAAAGTTGTATGATAGCGTTGCCATCAAACGGTACACAAAGTGTCAAATATAAATAACCAAAGTTGGCGTACTCGTACAGCAGAATAATAAAACTTATAATGAGTTAAAGGAAAAAAATATTTGTTAGCGAGTACGCCAACAAAGGGCAGAAAGTAAGTGTCCCGTTTAATAACAACGGTATTTTACACCCTTTAACAATTGTTGGAAGGAATATTTGATAAGCTAAGTTACATGAGTTAGATTCATGCTTTCATTGGAATGACGAATGTATGAGCATTGATTTCGAAAAAAATAATAATGATTCACATTTATAATAAAATCAAATTTTGAATAACGAATTAGTAATAGATGTAGCAGAAACCGAAGTAACAATTGCTTTGGTAAAAGATAAAAGGTTGGTAGAATTTCATCGCGAAAAGCATGCACAAAACTTTGCGGTTGGCGATTTTTATTGGGCCAATATAAAGCGAATAATGCCCGGGCTCAACGCCGCTTTTGTGGACGTGGGACATGACAAAGATGCCTTTTTGCATTACTTAGATTTGGGGCCGCAATACAAATCGCTTAGCGAATTTTGCAAACAAGTAATTGCAGGTAAACTGCAACCAGCAGGGCTTCCGCATTTTACAATGTTGCCTGATATTGATAAGGCAGGAAAGGTTTCGGATGTGGTGGCAAGCAACCAAAAAATATTGGTGCAAATAGCCAAAGAACCAATATCTACAAAGGGTGCACGCATAACTTCCGAAATTTCTATACCGGGCCGCTTTATTGTATTGGTGCCATTTAGCAACAAAGTAAATGTATCGCAAAAAATAAAAAGTGCCGAAGAACGCAAACGATTAAAAGAAATTTTAGTTTCTATAAAGCCAAAAAATTACGGAATAATTATTCGTACGGTTGCCGAAACCAAGAATATACAAGAGTTACAGGCCGACCTTGACGATGTGGTTTCTAAATGGGTAAATTGTTTTGAAAATATAAAGGGAGCAACGGCACCTGCAAAAGTGTTTGGCGAATTAGACCGTACATCAGCTATTATCCGCGATTTGGTAAACGATACTTTTCATAATATTCATGTAAATGATGAAAAACTCTACAAGGAATTAAAGGCATATTTAGTTGAGAAATATCCCGAAAAAGCTAGTATTTTAAGGCTATACAAAAGTAGCGAACCTATTTTTGAACACTTTGGTATTGAGAAACAAATAATGGGTAGTTTCGGTAAAATTGTGGGCATAAAAGGTGGCGGATATTTGGTAATTGAACACACCGAAGCCATGCACGTAATTGATGTAAATAGCGGACACCGCACAAAAAATGCCAATTCGCAAAATACCAATGCCATTGAAATAAATATGGAAGCCGCCAAGGAAGTAGCACGACAACTGCGCCTAAGGGATATGGGCGGTATTATTGTTATTGATTTTGTAGACATGAAAGGTGCCGAAAGCAAAAAGCAATTATTCGACTTTTTGCACCAAGAAATGAGTGATGACAGGGCAAGACATACTATTTTGCCACCTTCAAAATTTGGGCTAATACAAATAACAAGGCAACGTGTGAGGCCAGAGGTTAACTTAATTACTGCCGAGAAATGCCCAACTTGCCAAGGCACAGGCGAAATAAAAGCAAGTATTTTGTTAGAAGATGAGATTGAAAATAATTTACGCTATTTAATTGAAGAGCAAAACGAACGTAAAATTTCTATTTCATTGCACCCATTTTTAGCTGCATATTTTGGCAAAGGAATTTATAGTAAACAAGTAAAATGGTTGCTTAAATATAAAATGTGGGTAAACCTACAACATGTAATGTCATATTCTTTTATGGAATACCATTTTTTTAATGGTGCGAATGATGAGATAAAAATTTAGTATGCCTACATCATTGCGAGGAGTTAAGAGAAACGAAGCAAAATATTTCAACCAAATTTTTTAAGCAATGTTTAGGGTATTTTCAGCAAGTAATACTACCAAGGAAAAATGTGTATATAAATGATACGCGATAATTTATAGTTCTTTTTTCCTGTAAGAATAATCATCAATACAACCAATAGAACTTCAACCGCTGTTGGTATTGCATTAAATAAATTATGGCATATTACAAAAGTGAGGATGCCCACTAAAACCGCCAATCCGTAACTGATATACATAGCACCAATAAAATAACCTGGCTCTCTATCAAAAGTATAGTTGCATTGTGCACATTTTTCGTTCATAACTGGCAACTGAAATAAACTTTTACTTTTGGCAAACACTTGCCCCTTATGGCAGTTTGGGCATTTTTCTTGCAGTATATAAGTCGCTAATTTTAACCCTTTGACTTTTGTTATCACATTATTTTGTTCCATCTTAAAAACTCATTTCAGAAATTTCACCTTCAATGATTAATGTGCCTTCGGTGGCTTCTTTTATTTGCTCAACACTAACACCTGGTGCACGCTCAAGTAATTTAAAACCCTGAGGTGTTACATCTAAAACAGCTAATTCGGTAACTATTTTTTTTACACAATTTACACCTGTAAGCGGCAAACTACAAGCTTTTAATAATTTAGATTGTCCTGCTTTATTTACATGCTGCATGGCAACAATAATATTTTTTGCCGATGCTACTAAATCCATAGCACCACCCATCCCTTTTACCATTTTACCCGGAATTTTCCAATTTGCAATGTCACCAGTTTCACTTACTTCCATTGCACCTAATACTGTAAGTTGCACATGCTCGCCACGTATCATGGCAAAACTAGTGGCACTATCAAAAATTGATGAACCCGGCAATGTTGTAACAGTTTGTTTACCAGCATTTATTAAGTCTGCGTCTTCTTCACCTTCAAAAGGAAATGGCCCCATGCCAAGCAATCCGTTTTCTGATTGAAAAACCACATTAATTCCTTCGGGAACATAGTTGGCTACCAAAGTAGGTATTCCTATACCAAGGTTTACATAATATCCATCTTTCAACTCTTTTGCTATTCGTTTGGCAATGCCTATTTTATCTAACATAATCTTAAAATATTGTGCCGCAAAGAAAGTGTTTTTTATTTATGTTGAAGTTGTTTTTGCGCTTTATTTTATCGTACAATTTCAAAATTAATATGCATCTATTTCGTCAATTTCCTAACCTAGTTTTTGAAGATTATCAACAAAATTATTTATAATTAAAATCACAGCCCAACCTTTAACCATTTAGAAAAAAACACATCGTACACGGCGTATTTTCCACCTTCAAAATAAATTAATTCTTTTTCTATTAGTGCCTTTGCTGCTGATTTTACTGATGTTGCAGCACCTAACCTGTGTTCATAAATAAATTCTTTTGCTGTAATTTTTAACACACCATCTTCTTTTGCTATTGCTTTTAATAATAACCATTGAAAAGGTGTAATCAAATTTCGATAGCTATAGTAAACCGTTTCCTGCTCTTTTAAAATATCAGAAATAATATTTTTAACTGCCAATAAATCATAACTAACTTTGGTTTTGCTACACAGTTTATTGCAAATATATTGCACATAATATGTGTGGCAGTTAGTAAATTCTAAAATGTAATTAACAGCCTCTTTACTTATTGAATTGCCAACTTCTTTAAATTTTGCAGTTATAAATTTCGAATAGTCTTTTGTGTCAATATGTTGTAAATGCAAAAATTCTGTGCTTTGATAAAATGGTTTACCATGATTGCTAAACATAGAGATTAGCAAATGTTTGTGGCTTCCCGAAAATATAAAACTAACATTTTTGCAACGCTGCACATTAGTTCTCAAAATGGCTTCTACATTGCGCTCTGGGTATTTAATAATTTGTTGAAATTCATCAATGGCAATAACTATTCTCTTATTGTGTTGTTCTAAATAATCAAAAATTTGTTCGATTGTAAAACCATAATGCTTAGGGCCTTCTACACTAAACTCTATTGATGGTTGCCCTGTTAATGGGTCATAACTTACACCTGCTTTTAAATATTTAAAAAAAGAGCCAATTTTTTTTGCCAATCTAGTGGGTAAATTATCCAATTTTCCGAGTACATTTTTAGCAAAAGAGGCAATAAACTCTTCTAAATTATTTGTTCCCATAATGTCAAAATAGAAAGATTCTACATTATTTCTAATCAATAAATGATGAAAATAATGATGCAATAACCCTGTTTTTCCCATACGTCGCAATGAGATTAATGTTATATTTCTATCATTGTCTATTGCCTCTATAATCTTTGCTAATTCAGCATTTCTGTTGCAAAAATACGCTGGAGAAATATAATTTCTTATAGGAAATGGGTTTAGTTTTTCTTTCATTTTATTACGAATAGTTCGTAACGCAATGTTCGTAATATTTTTCGGAATAAAAAAGCACCTTACCAATTTTATTACGAATAGTTCGTAACAAACACTTCGTAACGAACTATTCGTAATGATTAAATACAATTATTACATAATACTTTCAAAATGCAATTGGGTGAAGTAGATGTTTTTACGAAATTATTGAAAATAATCAGGTTCAAATTCGTTATATAATTAATGTTTTTGCAATGCAATAAAAATTATCTTTATCTAATAATTTTTGCATTATGAATCAATCACTACTTCTTTCGGAAATTAATTCAATTTCAAAATCAAAAATACTTGGTTCTGCCAACTTAGATGATATAATAAATGAAATTGGTATGCGTGTGTGTAAGTGCCTAAAATTAGAGCGTGTAAACATTTGGCTATACAGCGCAGAACGCGATTTTATAAGGGCTATCGGCGAAATGAATGACTATGGAAAAATATTCTCGAAAGGCAATATTTTATTTGAAAAGGATATTCCAAAATATTTTTCGCACTTGATGTCGGATGAAATTATTGCAATTGAAGATGTAAAAAACAACCCAATCACCTCTGAATTATATGAAAATTATTGTAGCAAATACAACATTGTTTCTATTATGGATGTGCCGCTGCGCATAGAAGGCAATATGGTAGGGGTTATATGTTTTGAACAAACAGTTACTAAAAGAATTTGGACTGAAGAGGAACAAAAATTTGCATTATCGGCAGCACAAATTATTTCATTGGCTATTGAAACAAAACAAAGACGGCGCATACAGGCATCATTGGAAAGAGAATTGCGCGAAAAAGATATGCTTATTAAAGAGTCTCATCATCGCATAAAAAATAATTTTGCAATACTTATTAGCTTGCTAAGGTTGCGTGCAAATACCACCAAAAATCAAACGGCACAGGAGATTTTAGAAGATTGTATTAACCGTATTTTTTCGATTATGAAAGTGCATGAACAGCTTTACAAAACCAAAGGCTATACAATTGTGCAACTAGAGCCTTACATTAAAGAATTGGCACGTGAAATACAATACAATACTTCCAATTTAGCCATTAGGGTAAAGGTAGAAATTTATTGTGATGATATTAGCATAAAATCAACATCGGCGGTGTATTTAGGGCTTTTTGTAAATGAAATACTAACCAATTGTATGAAATATTCGTTTGATGAAATAAAAGAGCCTCAAATAAATATAGAAATTAAAGAAGACAATGCTGAAATATCATTTAAAATATCTGACAACGGAAAAGGTTTCGATTATGAAAAAAACTTAACCGACAATACAATTGGACTTTCAGTATTAATGGATTTATGCAAATCGCTAAACGGTAAGCTATTAACGCCTACAGTAGGAAATTCTGTTTACGAACTTATATACAAAGAAAAGCCAGAATTACCAAAGTAATTCTTAGCCGGCGTACAACATAGAAACCTCTGCTGCAGTAAGAAAACGCCAACGTCCGCGTGCCAAATCTTTTTTGGTTAAGCCAGCAAACATTACCCTGTCTAATTTTACTACACGGTAACCCAAACCTTCAAAAATACGACGTACAATGCGGTTGCGCCCACTGTGCAGCTCCACTCCTACTTCATCAAAATTTTGTGCTTTGGCTACATAATCAATAGCATCTACTTTTACAAAACCATCTTCCAATTCAACACCTTGTTCTATTTGCTCAAAGTCGGCTTTGCTCAATGGTTTATCCAAAAACACATGGTACATTTTTGGCTTTTCATATTTTGGGTGCGTCAGTTTTTTTGTTAGTTCACCATCGTTTGTAAGCAACAAAACACCTGTTGTGTTTCTATCTAATCTGCCAACCGGATACACACGTTCGCGGCAAGCATCTTTTACAAGGTTCATAACCGTTTTGCGTTCGTGTGGGTCTTCAACAGTGGTAATAAAATCTTTGGGTTTATTTACTAAAATATACACTTTTCTTTCTTGCGAAATTTTTTGCCCTTCCATCAACACAATGTCTGTGGGGCTAATGCGTGTGCCTAGTTCAGTAACTATTTTACCATTTACAGTAATTACGCCAGTTTCAATTAATTCATCAGCTTCGCGGCGGCTGCAAACCCCAGCGTTGCTTATATATTTGTTCAAACGCAACAAACCATCATCATGCTCTTTGCTCAATACATTGTCAACTGGTTTTTTTATCGTTTTGTAAGGGCTTCTTTTATAAGGAGAAGAGCTAAACTCTTTTGGCTTGCGTTTAAAATCGTCTGTTTTGGGAGTTTCGCTGTAGTTATCATAGTCAAAATTATCGTCAAACTTTTCACTATCATCATTGTCTTTTCTACCAGCAAATTTCGATGGTACAAAAGATTTTGGTTTATCGTCGCTGCTAAACGGTTTGTTAAAGGGCTTGCTGGTACTAGTTCTACGTGGACTATCGCCAGAAAATTTCGGCTTATTAAAACCACCCTTATCACTGCCGGCTTTTGAATTTTCATCATTGAAGAAATTACCAAAACTTTTGCTGGTACTTGGTTTTACCGAACGGTTAAATTTTCTGTCGCCACCGCTATCATTTCGTCTGTCGCCAAACTTGTTATTATCTCTGCTGCCTTCGCGCGAATCACTGTTGTTGAAACGAGGTTTGTATTCGCGGTTAAAACCTTCTTTTTTATCGCCACCGCTATCATTTCGTCTGTCACCAAACTTGTTATTATCTCTGCTGCCTTCGCGCGAATCACTGTTGTTGAAACGTGGTTTATATTCGCGGTTAAAACCTTCTTTTTTATCGCCACCGCTATCGTTTCTTCTGTCACCAAACTTGTTATTATCTCTGCTGCCTTCGCGCGAATCACTGTTGTTGAAACGTGGTTTATATTCGCGGTTAAAGCCATCATTTTTATCGCCACCGCTATCGTTTCTTCTGTCACCAAACTTGTTGTTATCTCTGCTGCCTTCGCGCGAATCACTGTTGTTGAAACGTGGTTTATATTCGCGGTTAAAGCCATCATTTTTATCACCACCACTATCGTTTCTTCTGTCACCAAACTTGTTGTTATCTCTGCTACCTTCGCGCGAATCACTGCTATTGAAACGTGGTTTGTATTCGCGGTTAAAGCCTTCCTTTTTATCGCCACCGCCATCATTGCGTCTATCGCCAAACTTTGGTTTTTCGCTATTGCTAGCGCCTTTGTCTATCCATTCGCTGTTGTTGTAACGCGGTTTAAATTCTTTACTGAAACTTGGCTTTTTATTGGCATTAAAACCTTCGCCACTAGTGCTATTTCCAAAATTAGACGATGAGTTTGGTTTTCGGGTAAAGTTACTTTTACCATCCGACTTGGCATTTCTGTCATCCGATTTTGTTGTTCTTGGCCTCTTCTCTCTCATGTTAATTTTCTTATATTTTGCGCGAATGTACAAAAATTAGCGGGTAATTATCATTTTGAAGTCAAATATTGAATTTGAGGTTAACATTGTTGTTACAGAAAAATATACTTTGGAGCAATTTTAAATGAAAAAACTATTGCATTTTTTTACCAAACTAAAGCCATATTGGGTAACTTTATTTCTGCTATTTTCAATAATTTATTTGTGCAGTTATCGTTGGCAAAAAGAAAATATAACATCAATAATAACCTCAGATGGTATTGGGTATTATGAATATTTACAAGCTGTTTTTAATGACAATAATTTAGACCATTTAAAAGAAAATGAAATTTATACAAACACAACTAACAATGGTAAAAACTACATAAAATACACATGTGGAGTTGCTATATTGATACTTCCATTTTTTTTGATTGCGCACTTTATTGAGTTTTTATTAAAGGTTGAACAGTCAGGGTTTTCAGAAATTTCGCACGTACTTATAAGCCTTAGTTCTTTATTTTATTTGATACTGGGATTGATTTTCCTGAATCAATTAATGAAAATTTATACCATCAATTTAAAGAACAGAATTATAAGTATTTTATTTATTTTTTTTGGTACAAATTTATTTTATTACACCTATATTTATTCAAGTTCATCACATGTATTTTCATTTTTTGCAATTGCAAGTTTTTTATTGTCAAGCAAAAAATATGTCTTTTTTCATAATCAGAAACATTTATACTTATCGTCAATTTTATTGGCACTTATAGTACTTATAAGACCCACGAATGTGGTGGTTATATTTATTGTACCTTTTTTAGCTGGTAGTTTTGAAGAACTAAAAAAAACGGCATTTCACTTTTTCAAGAACAAAACACAAGCTTTTTTTTCGTTCCTTATTTTTGGGTCAATAATTTTTATTCAGCCAATATTATGGTATGTACAAACAGGTTTTTTTTATGTGAAGCCATACAACGATGAAGGTTTTTACTTATCAAATCCGCAGTTTTTAAAATTGTTATTCAGTTTTAGAAAAGGCCTTTTTGTTTACAGCCCCATTTTATTATTTCTATTTGTTGGCGTTGCTTTTATTTTCAAAAAAAGCAAGTATCAATTTTTTACAATAACCTTCTTTTTAATTGCTGTATCATACCTATTTGCCGCTTGGTGGAACTGGTATTATGGTGATAGTTTTGGGCAAAGGGTTTTTATAGATTACTACTCAATTGCAGCATTATTAATTGCAATTGGATTAGAGGATGTAAAGCAATACGCTTTACGAATATCGGTTCTTTTTATTGGTTCTATATTTTTGATATTTAATTTATTTCAAACATATCAATATTGCGCTGGTATCATTCATCCCTACAATATGGATGCGGCCAAATACAAATATATTTTTTTGAAGTTTAACAGCAAATATAAATTTGTGCTGGGCGGAAATAAAGATTTAGAACCGTACGGATTTTATCCGAAAAAACTAATTTATTCAACAAAAAATAATTTTGAAAAATCTTACAAAAACTGGCATGGTGACAATATAGTGAGTGTTGAAAATAATTCATATTACAGTTATAAAAATTCTGAATGGGGAGCTACTTTTACTATGCAAAATGATACTGCTTTTTACAACAGTAGAAAATTATTTGTAACAGCGTCAATTAATAGAATAGAGTTTGAAAATGGAAGTTCGCTAGGTGCATATTTTGTAGTAAATACACAAAATAAAGATGGCAAAACCCTTTATTATAGTGCCTTTCCCATTAATGATTATCCAGATAATGAAGCTTGCAAATGGCGAAAATATAATTACTCATTTATTGTTCCCAAACAAAAATTCATAGACAATAAATTGCTAATTTACATCTGCAATCCTGCCAAAGGCAATTTTGCAATTGATGATTTTGAAATGAACATTTACAAAATTTATTAGCAAAAAATTATTAGCAAACCCCTACTCTACTTTCTTACTTCTAAATAGTCGGAACGTCATCCACAATCTAAATATTGAGTAAATAACAAGTGCTAAACCAATGTAAAATTTATTGGTACCCAACACTGTTGCAAACACATTTGTAAACATAAATGCAAGCCCCATTAGTAGGTAAATGCTAATCATGATAATGCCGAAATAAAAAGCAAATTGCTTCATAAATAGTATAGTTTTTTTTATTGCGATAACACTTGCGAATATTCTTTTAATTCATCGCAAGCCTGGTTAATAATAAGTTCAAGTTGGTCAACAGCCCAAGCAAAAGTTTGCAAATTTTCGGGCTTTAATCGTGTTTCATCTATTTGGTGCAACTCTTTGTTAAGCACTGTAATGCCCATAAACGATATACTTGGTAATAATTTATGAATTCGTGCCCTAAAGTTTTCCCAATCATTTCGGTTCATGTCCTCACGAATGCAAACAACAGCTTCGGGGCTTTGTGTAATAAAAAGTTCAATCATTTTACTAACAAATTTTTTATCGCCAGCTGCTACCCTTTTTACATAATCGAGGTTGGTAAGTTTACTATTTGCAATGTTTCTATGCTCTTCTTTGTTGCTGCTTTTTTCGTTTTCATTATTGAGCAATTTAAGCATTTTATGAAGCAACATTTCTAACTGAAAAGGTTTAGAAACATAATCATTCATACCAATTTTAATAGCCTTTTCGGCTTCCTCATTTGAGGCATGTGCCGTAGTTGCAATAATTGGAATATTCTTGTATTTTTTGTCAGATTCTCTAATGGCTTTTGTAGCTTGGTAACCATCCATTTCGGGCATTTGCACATCCATCAATACCAAATCAAAATGTTCTGTATTAAGCCTTTGTATTGCCTTTAAGCCATTTACAGCTACAGAAAATTGAAAGCCCCAATCTTCAATAATTTTTGATGCCAACAAAATATTTATCTCATTGTCTTCAACTAATAATATTTTATATTTTCCTAAACTATCGCTTTGGTTATAATAGTAATCGGCTTTAAGAGTTTCAATTTTAATATTGCCAGCCGATAGTTTATAGGGCATTTCAAAACTAAAAGTGCTACCAATACCAACTTCACTTTCGGCATAAATTTTACCACCTTGCAGCTCTACCATTTGTTTGCAAATAGTGAGTCCCAAGCCCGTGCCGCCATATTTACGGGTAGTATCGTTACTTTCTTGGGTAAAACTTTCAAATACTTTTTCAATACTTTCTTTGGCGATACCAATGCCAGAATCAAGTACTGAAAATTTCAAAATAATTCCATCATTTCGAGTTTCTAAATGTGTAATTTTAATTTTAACAAAGCCCTTTTCAGTAAATTTAATGGCATTACCTACCATGTTTACCAATATTTGATACAACCTTCCAGGGTCTCCAAGAAGGCGTGTTTCAAGGTTTTCTTGCAACTCAATATCAAAATTTAGTTCTTTGTCTTCAATGCGCAATTCAAAAAGCATTTTTACAGAATCAAGAATTTCCAATAAATCAAAATCGGTTTCATCAAAACTAAAATTGCCCGATTCTAATTTAGAAAGGTCTAAAATTTCGTTGATGATAATCATTAAGTTATCAGCAGATTTTTTAATTGCGTTGGTGTATTGCAGCTCCTTTGTGGTTAGTTTTCCTTTCAGTAAAATATTGCTAAAGCCAATAATAGCGTTCATTGGCGTACGAATTTCATGGCTGACATTTGCTAAAAATTGCTGCTTAATTTTGGCGGTTTCTTCGGCCAACGTTTTTGCTTTTTGCAAATCTAATAACGTTTTGTGCAAACGATTAAGGTTTAAATCGTATAATTTATCCGCAATTTCTAAATCTTTTTTTACCGATAATTTTTCAGTGTAGTCATTACCCAAATTTAAAATATAATCAACACCTTCAAAGTCGATAACGCGGCTATTTAGTTGCCACATAAGGCTGTTGCCATTTTTGTGTTTCAGTTTTAAAGTACCATCTGCTACCTTGCTTTTTAAAACTTCGTTACAAAATTCCGTAAAGGTATCTTGATTTGCAATACCAACCTCTGTTAGGGTTTTACCTTCAATTTCATTGGTTTCATAACCTAATTGATTTGCTCCAATTTTATTAATTAAACAAACCTTGCCATCCATACTGAGTAGAATTGCTAAACCAGTAGCAGTATCAAATACTTTATTAAAAAACTTGTGTGCAATCATTTTATATTTCTTTTAAAATTGTGCGGAAGGCAACAAATTTATCTTTGAATTTTTCTAAGTGTTTGCGTTGTAAATCGGGTGCAAAATTATTTCGGTAAGTTTCTATATCGCTTTCTAATTCGTAAAAATATTGAATGCTGTAAGTTGCGCCAGAATCAACATCTGTAATAACCTTCAATATTTTATTCTGCATAAAACATCCTGTTTGCAGTACTTCTGGTATGTGTATCTGCTGCATCCAAGTAAGCCAATCTTGTTCTAATTCAGGGTCTATGCTAACTGTTACATTGTATATAAACATAATTTTTTTCGATAAAATGTTTACAATGTTAAAATATTTTATTGTGTAACGAAAAAATGATTTTACTAAGATTAAAATTTTCAATTTCTTTACCGAAAATGTTTTGTGATGAACCCAACACGAAGAGATACAATTGAAAAATTATTATTGGAAACGCCCAATGATGAATTTTTAAACTATGCGCTAGCATTAGAGTTTGAGAAGGATGGCGAAACCGAAATAGCTATTGAAATGCTTGTTCGTTTGAATAAAAATAATCCTGATTACTTGGCTTGTTATTTAAAACTAGCGCAATTATATGCTGACGAAAACAGAATTGAAAATGCAATTGAAGTTCTCAAAAACGGCATTATAATTAGCCAAGAGCAAAAAAACAGAAAAACAGAAGGAGAATTAAATCAGTTATTAATGGCTTTGGAGGATTAATGAATGAATATTCGAAAACTACTTTAGCCAATTCAATATTTTATCGTCGAGTGGAGTAGTTGAAGAACCTAAATGTTCAACTAATTTCCCGTTTTCATCAATCAAAAACTTATTAAAATTCCAAAGTACCTCAGCACCAGTTACGCCGTTAAGCTCTTTGGTAGTAAGCCACGCGAATACTAGAGATTCATTTTTTCCACGCACATCAACTTTCTCCATCATCGGAAAAGTTACACCGTAATTTTTAGAACAAAATGTTTTTATTTCAGTTGATGAACCTGGCTCTTGTCCACCAAATTGATTACACGGAAAACCAATAATTACAAAATTTTTATTTTTATAAAGTTCGTATAGCTCCTGCAATTGTTTGTATTGCGGAGTATACCCACATTCTGAAGCAGTATTCACTATCATTACTTTTTTACCTTTTAAATTGGCAAAATTGTATTCTTTACCATCAATGTCTTTTACTTTAAAGCTATGTAATGTTTGCATTTGTGCGAATAATAAATTGGTTGAAATGATTAGTGAGAATAAAGAAAATAAGATTTTTTTCATTGGATTAAATTTGTTTTAGTTGAACAAGATTATGTTAGAAATGTTTTACGAAGGAAAGAAAAACTGCTGAATAAATTTTAGAAGCTAAACTATTCCGTCACTTCTAATCAATAATTCGTTGGCTGCCACAATAAATATTATAGTTATTGCCTCTTAAAAAACCTATCAAAGTCAAATTTTGCTCCGTTCCCAATTGCACCGCTAAACTAGACGGCGCGCCAATTGCAGCAATTATAGCAATACCTGCAACCGCTGCTTTTTGTACCAATTCAAAACTAATGCGCCCACTCAGCAGCAAAATGCAATTTGATAATGGCAGCAAATTGTTTTGAAATGCGTATCCAATAACTTTATCTAAGGCATTGTGCCTACCAACATCTTCGCGCATGTAAAGTAATTTACCATCATTATCGAAAATTGCTGATGCATGTAAACCACCAGTTTTATTAAATACCTCTTGGCTGTTTCTTAGTGTGTCTGCAAGTCCGATTAAAACTGAAGATTTAGTGGTTATTGTACTAATGTTTGCACGGTACAATTTACTTATTACGGCATCAATTGAAGATTTTCCGCAAACGCCACAGCTAGATGTTGTGTAGAAATTTCTCTCGGTATTTTTAAGGTCTAACTCTACCTCTTTTTGCAACGTTATCAGTACAACATTTTCTTGAAACAAATAATTTTCTTCAACTTTTAAAACTTGATTTGCATTTGAAATTAAACCTTCGGTGTAAAGAAAACCAAGTGCAAGCTCAGCGTCATTAGCTGGTGTGCGCATTGTAACAGAAATACTCTTTTGAATTTTTAAATTATCAATTGAAGTTGCTATTTTTATTTCTAACGGTTCTTCAATTGCAAGCAAATCATTTTCAGTATTTTTTATACCTGCGATTACTTTTATTATCTCAATTTTATTTAATGAAATTTGTTTCAATTTAGCTTAATATTAATCTTGTTTTTAGCTTCAATATAGTCATCAAAAGTATCAATACTTTGCAAAAAAGCATCATCAAAAGGCTCAATAATTTTGGCATTTTGGTGCTCAATAAAAAGCCTTAATGAATATTTATTATTAGTAAAATAATTTATTAAATTCTTAAAACAAACGTTTTCATACACTGCAATTAACGGCTCAATATAACCTCTTTTGTTTCGGTAACAAACAATATCAAAATTGTTATTTCGGTGTTCCAATAAATCTTGAATATGTTTAAATTGCAAATATGGGTAATCAATAGCAACTACTAAAAATGAATGATTCGGAAATTTTTCAATTGCTGTTAGCAAGCCTGAAATTGGGCCATTACCAGCAAATTTCTCATCGTCAATAATAAACTTGTAGCCACTTTTTATTTGGGATGCTTGGGCAATGTTGCACAATAAATAAACATCATCACAAACATTTTTAAGAAGTTCAAATACTTTATAACACTGCAGCATTTCATAATACAGAAGCTGACTTTTATCAGTGGTCATTCTTTCACTTTTACCACCCATCAAAACCAAACCAACAAGATTTTTCATATATAATTTTGTGACTAAGATGCACACAAATCCAATTTCGAATGTGCAAAAATTAAATTACAGATAATTTTGCTTAAAAGTATTTCTTAAAAAATTAAAACATAATAGTAACCACGTTTTATGTATTATAAAAAAACTATATTAGCCACATTCTAAAATCTAAACACAAAGAAACTGTTGAATGATAAGTAAATTAGCCTCAGTAAATTCGCAAGCAAAAATTGCTAACAATGTTACCATTGAACCTTTTACAACCATTGCCGCCGATGTAGAAATTGGCGAAAATACTTGGATAGGCCCCAATGTTACCATTATGGATGGTGCACGCATTGGCAGCGATTGCAAAATTTTTCCGGGTGCTGTAATTTCCGCAATTCCGCAAGACCTTAAATTCAGTGGCGAAATTACAACCGCACACATTGGCAACAATACAATTATTAGAGAATTCGTTACCATAAACCGTGGTACAAATGATAAGTTAACTACCCGAGTTGGCGATAATTGCTTACTTATGGCTTATGTGCATGTAGCGCATGATTGCTTGTTAGGCAACAATATTATTTTGGCCAATTGTGTAAATTTAGCGGGGCATGTAAGTATTGCCGACTACACTATTTTAGAAGGTTTGGTTGCAGTACAACAATTTGTAAAAATTGGCGAGCATAGTTTTATTACTGGCGGTAGCATGGTGCGCAAAAATGTGCCACCTTACGTAAAAGCTGCCCGCGAACCACTTTCTTATGTTGGTATTAATTCGGTAGGATTGCGCCGCAGAGGCTTTAGCAATGAAACAATTTTATTGATTGAAGACATTTACAGAACCATTTATGTAAAAGGTTATAATGTTACAAATGCACTAAACATTGTTGAGTTAGAAGCACCAAACATTCCAGAAAAAACCACAATAATTAATTTTATAAGAGAAAGTTCAAACGGAATTATGCGTGGAAATATTTAAACATTAAATAAAGAAAAAATATATAAAAATGACGATGACAGAATTAGTGGCAGCATTTCCACAACAACTAAAAAAAGCAATTGAAATAGCCCAAAATGCAAAGTTTACAAAGCCAACAACTACATTACAAAATGTATTAATAAGTGGCTTGGGTGGTTCTGGCATTGGTGGAACAATTGTAAAAGAATTAATTGAAGACAAGGCTTCATTGCCAATTAATATTATAAAAGATTATTTTTTACCAGCTTACATAAATGAAAATTCGTTGGTAATTATATGTTCATATAGCGGAAATACAGAGGAAACCGTAAATGTAATGGAAATGGCGATTGCAAAAAAAGCAAAAATTGTTTGCATTACGTCAGGCGGAAAAGTACAAGAATTAGCCATACAAAACAATTGTGATATTGTGATAATACCAGGTGGAATGCCACCCCGAAGCTGCATTGGTTACTCAATAACTCAACTTTTTAATGTGTTTGATTTTTTTGAAATTTGCAAATGCAATGCCCTGTCCGAATTAGAAAAATCTATCGAATTATTAAACACAGAAATTGAAGACATTAAACACAAAGCAAATTCATTGAGTTTGCGATTGCTAAATATGCTACCCGTAATATACTCGTTAGGCGCTACAGAGGGCGTAAGCATTCGGTTTAGACAACAAATAAATGAAAATTCAAAAATGTTGTGTTGGCACCACGTGTTGCCCGAAATGAACCACAATGAATTAGTAGCATGGACAGAAAAAAATGACAATATTGTAGTTATTATTTGGCGCTATGCAACGGACTATTCTCGAAATGTAAAGCGTTTAGAAATTTGTAAAGAGGTATTTAATAAATACACCAACAACATTATTGAAATTGAAACAAAAGGCGAAACACCTATTCAGCGTGCCATTTATGCAATACACCTTGGCGATTGGATAAGCGTAATGATAGCCGATTTAAAGAAAGTTGATGCTACAGATATTTCAATTATCACTCATTTAAAAGATGAGTTGAGTAAGGTTTAGTGAGGGGGAATATATTTCGAAGGAATAATTGGCTATAAGAATTGAAATTTACTCAGTACCCTTAAATAAACTATCAACAAATTCATTTTTATTAAATACTTGTAATTGGTGCATTTGTTCGCCTACGCCAATATATTTGACAGGTATTTTAAAAGTGTCGGAAATACCAATAACAACGCCACCTTTGGCAGTGCCGTCTAACTTTGTAAGTGCCAAAGCATTTACATTTGTTGCAGCTGTAAATTGCCTACATTGTTCAATTGCGTTTTGCCCTGTTGAGGCATCAAGTACCAACAATATTTCGTGAGGCGCATTGGGTAATAATTTTTGCATTACACGGTTTATTTTGCTCAACTCATTCATGAGGTTTACCTTGTTGTGCAAACGCCCAGCAGTGTCAATTATTACCACATCGGATTTCTGTGCAATTGCCGATTTTAAAGTATCAAAAGCAACAGCAGCAGGGTCGGCATTCATGCCTTGTTCAATAATTTGCACGCCAACTCTTTCGCCCCAAATTTTTATTTGGTCAACGGCGGCAGCCCTAAAAGTATCGGCTGCTCCAATAATTACTTTTTTATTTATTGATTTGAATTGGTGCGCCAACTTACCAATTGTAGTAGTTTTACCAACACCATTTACACCAACCACCATAATCACATAAGGTTCGCCATCGTTGGTTTTTGGCACAGAAAACTCAGAAACATTTTCCGAATTATTTTCACTTAGCAAAGCTGAAATTTCTTCGCGCAGAACTGAATTTAATTCGGATGTATTAACATATTTATTTTTTGCAACACGTGCTTCAATGCGTGCAATTATTTTAAGGGTAGTTTCTACACCTACATCAGAGCCAATTAAAATTTCTTCTAAATTATCTAATACCTCAGCATCAACAGTGCTTTTACCAACAATGGCTTTGGCAATTTTAGAAAAGAAACTCTCTTTGGTTTTCTCTAAACCTTTGTCTAAATCTTCTTTTTTTTCTTTGCTAAATAACCTACTAAAAAAACTCATTTTATATATTCTTATTTACTTATTAATTGTTTGGCACTAACTCTTTTGATAGTTCAATAAACTTATCAACAGTAGCTTGCATGCCTAATAAACTCTTTGCTCCAGCAGCATTTTTATGTCCGCCGCCGTCAAAATATTTGCGTGCAAAAGTATTTACATCCACGTCTTTTTTACTACGGAAAGAAATTTTTATGATGTCGTCTTTTTGTGAAAAGAAAGCAGAAACTTGCACCCCTAATACAGAAAGTCCGTTGTTTACCAAACCTTCTGTATCGCCTTTTTTCATGTCAAATTTCTTTTGCTCCTCAGTGGTTAACGTAATTACAGCCACTTTGCCGTTGTGGTACAAATTCAAATTATTACTCAAACAATAACTTACCAATTGTATTTTAGATAAGGTGTTTTGGTCATAAACGGCACCGTGTATATTACTTTTTACAACGCCTTTTTCAAGTAATTGCGCAATTATTTTATGTGTTTTTGCGGTGGTTGTATCAAATCTAAAACTTGCTGTATCAGTCATTATACCGCAATAGAGGCAGTCGGCAGCTTCTTTATTAATAAGATTTTTTTGTCCTAATAAATCAAAAACTTCAAACACCATTTGGCACGTTGCACAAGCAGTAGTGTCGCTTATTGTAATATTTGCAACTACATCGGGCTGCAAGTGATGGTCAATCAAAATTTTAAAGGCATCAATTTTTTCAACTATTTCAGCAAGTTCATCTATACGTTTTAGGTTATTAAAGTCGAGCATAAAAAGTATGTCGCTGGTTTGCAAAAAAGCATCTGCTTCTTCTTTACTAGTTTCGTAATTCAAAACTTTTTCACTGTCCTTCATCCATTTTAAAAACTCAGGAAAAGAATTTGGAACAATAACTTTTACCTTGTGCTTTTTTTGTATCAAAATATTGTACAAACCTAATGACGAACCTATTGCATCACCATCGGGGTTGGTGTGCGTAACAATGCTAATTTGTTGGGGGTTGCTCAGCAAATGTTTTAATTTATCAATATCGTTTTCTGCTATCATTCTTTTTTTTTATTGAATTGTGCTTTGCCAATGTTAGAAATATTAATTTGGTAAACCAAAGTTAGGTTGCTTTTCAAAAAATATCCAAACAAGAAATTAATAACATATCAACACTATCAGAATTAATTTTGAAAATGTGAAAACTCAGCTTGCTGTTACATGATTGATTATTCAATAAATCCAATATTTATATTCGATAAACTAAGGGTATAATATTAAACTTTCAAAAAGTTTTCTACCAGGTTCTTGGCTGTGTTTTGTGCAGTTTCTAACACTTCATTTACCAAAATATAATCGAATTTTGAAGCAAAATCCATTTCGTGTTTTGCCTTTGCAATTCGTGTCAATATTTTTTCCTCGGTTTCTGTTTGTCGCGTTCGCAATCGTTTTTCTAATTCTTGTATTGATGGTGCTTGCACAAAAATTGCCAAAGCACTATCGCCAAATTTCTCTTTTAAATGCAAACCGCCTATCACATCCACATCAAAAATTACAACCTTATTCTGAGCCCAAATTTTTTGTAATTCACTTTTAAGCGTGCCGTAAAAATTATCTTTATACACTTCTTCAAACTCCACAAAAGCATCATTTGAAATAGCATTTTTAAAACCTTCGACACCTAAAAAATGATAGTCTTTTCCATCAACTTCATGGCTTCGTTTATGGCGGCTACAAGCAGAAACGGAAAAACTTAACTGCGGAAATTTTCTTAATAAGTAATGCACAATCGTTGTTTTACCAGCACCACTTGGCGCCGAAAAAATTATACATTTATTTTTACTTTCAAATGAATTCACAAAGCGATAAATTACAAAATATTATTAAGTTGTTCTTTAATTTTTTCCAATTCATCTTTCATTAATACTACATTTTTCTGTATTTCTACATAGTTTGCCTTTGAACCTATTGTGTTTATTTCTCTACCAATTTCTTGAGAAATGAAACCTAATTTTCGCCCAGGTGCATCTTCTTTTAAAGTATCAATAAAATAGTTGCAATGTGTTTTTAGTCTTACTTTTTCTTCGGTAATATCTAACTTTTCTAAATAGTAAATCAACTCTTGTTCAAACCTATTTTGGTCAACTTTTTTAGGGTCGATAATTGTTTCAATGCTACCTTTCAATTTTTCGCGCATCTTCTCTAATCGCCCAATATCAAAGGCCGCAATTGATTCTAATAAAGCATCTATATTATTAACCCTGAGCAATAAATCATTTTCTAAATTTTGACCTTCATCGTTTCTAAATTTCTTGAAATTAGCGATACTTTCTGCCAATAATTTTTGAATAAATTCCCACTCATCAGTACTCAAAATAATACGTTCCGCCTTTAGCACATCAGGCATTTGTACTAATAAATCTAAATAATTTATATGTGGTTCAGCTATTTCTTTGGCTAAGGATTTAAGTTCATTATAATATGCAATTGCCAAAGATTTATTGATGCTAACATTTGTGGCTTCATTACTTTCTTCAACATAAATGGCAAAGTCAATTTTGCCCCGTTCTAACTGCTTTGAAAGTATACTACGAAGGTCAAATTCCTTTTCCTTGTAAAAGGAGTGCAGGCGCATATTCAAATCGAACTGTTTGCTATTAAGCGCACGAATTTCTATAGTAACTTTTTTTGCGCTGTATTGGGCTTGGCTCCTACCAAAACCCGTCATTGATTGTAGAGACACGTTATATAATTTGCGGCAAACGTACATGATTTTTTTGTTTTTTTGTAGCAGAAAACAAAATGGTAAATAAATTTTAAGAATATTACCTTTTAAAATAAAAAGCACTAAAATATTTATGTTGAAATTTATAAATTTATTATAGGTTTGTTGCAATAAAAAATCAAAATAAAATGAATTTTCCAGAAAACTTAAAATACACCAAAGACCATGAATGGGTTCGTGTAGAAGGCGATGTAGCATATATTGGAATTACTGAATTTGCGCAAAGCGAATTGGGTGATATTGTATATATTGAAATTGAAACTGAGGGCGAAACCTTGGCACACGAAGAAATTTTTGGAACAGTGGAAGCTGTAAAAACAGTTTCGGATTTGTTTATGCCTTTGAGTGGTAAAGTTTTAGAAGTAAATGGTAGCTTAGAAGCCGCGCCAGAAACTGTGAATAATGACCCTTATGGTGCTGGTTGGTTGGTAAAAATAAGTATTGGCAATGCCACCGAGATTGAAGGATTAATGGATGCTGCGGCATACAAACAATTAATAGGGCACTAAATAAATGCAATTCAAAAAGTTAATGCCTGCAATTTTGTGGGCATTTTTTATTGGTATTTTGTGTGCTATTCCAGGTAAAGATTTACCAACAATAAGCTGGTTAGAAATTATTAGTTTCGATAAATTTGTACATGCATCTTTGTTTTTTATACTTCAAATTTTTTGTTTAAAACCTTATTATTTAGACTTTAAACAAAAAAATATTTTCTATATAACATCTATAATTTGTATAGGCTATGGTGGGCTGTTAGAGCTATGCCAAGGGTATTTTTTTATTGACCGCAGTGCTGATATATTGGATTTTGCGGCTAATATTTTTGGCGTAATTACTGCCTCCCTCCTATTTTGGTTTAAGCCCGAAAAAATAAATTTATTGCTTACTAATTTTCGTTTATAAAATAATAAAGTAAACAATATTTTGCAATTTAATACAACCAATTTATTAGCTATTTATTTGGTTACAATTAACCTTATAGCTTTTATAGTTTATAGGTTTGATAAATACCAAGCACGAAAAAAACGTCAACGTATTGCCGAAAAAGCCTTGCTTTGCTTGGCGGCAGTATAGGCTCTGTTTTAGGAATGTATGTTGGCGAAAATCACAAAACAAACAAATGGTACTTTAAGTTGGGAGTGCCATTGATTCTTATTCTGCAATGGTTTTTAGTAATTTATTTTCTAACAAAATAATACCAATTAAATTGCAGAAGTTAATACCTTTATTATTTAAAAATAGTCCGAAAAATATTAATACAACCATATTAACCATTCCAAATATTAGTACTCGCAATGTTTTTTGCCCGCTACAATTACCAATATAACTAACAAAAAAATAGGCTATAATTTTATGTATTATAGCCTCTTTTTTTCGTTTTGAAAAATAATATTACTCCTCAGTTTTTGCTTCTTCTTTTGGTTTTTCGGTTTCCGCCTTTAAATTGTCAATTAATTTAATTTGTTCACGCAACTTTTTCATTTCATTGTGTGCGGCTTCAATCTTGCCTTTCACCTCTTTTAAAACAGAATCAGCATTCTTACTTTTGGCAAAAAAACTAATGTTATTTTCTTGTTGCGCAATTTCTGTTTGTATTTTTTTGATGCGTTCTTGCAGCCTTGTTTTGTCTTCGCGTAACCTATCGTTTGTTTTCGGATTGCTACTTACATCGTGGTATTTAGCCTTAAACAAGTTTTTATTTTGTTCGCCCATTCGCCCACGTACTTTATCAAACTGTGCATCCATAGCTTTACGATAAGCATTATTTAGGCGTTCTTTTTCTTTAAAAGGTACGTGTCCAATTCCCATCCAATCAGCTTGCATAGCTTTTAAGATTTCAATAGTTTCATTGTTATCTTCTAACAATTCAAAAATTTCAATACGCTTTATCAGGTCTTCTTTTGCAATCAAATTCTCTGCGTTTGATTTGTCGGCTTCAGCAAAATGAAGTTTCATATTTTCATAAAACTTGTCGCAAGCACTTCTAAAACGAAACCAAATTTTATCGGAATGTCTTTGTTGAACCACACCAGTTTTTTTCCAATCATCTTGCAATTTTCTAATGGCTGTTGAAGTTTGTTTCCAATCGGTACTTTCCTTTAAGCGTTCCGCCTCAATACACAATTCGGTTTTTGCCTTTAAGTTATTTAGATATACTGCATTTATTTTCTCATAGTGGTCATCTCGGCGTTTGTAAAAACCATCGCGCAAGCCTTTAAATTCAGCCCAAATAGTATCATTATCAAGTCTGTTAGCAAAGCCGGTTTGTTTCCATTCTGCCATTAATACTTCGGCCTCAGCTGCTTTTTCTTTCCATTCGTTATTTGTGGTAGGCTCACTTTCCGCAAGGGTTTTCATCCTTACAATAATCTCTTTTTTATTGGCAAGATTAACTTCTTGTTCGCCACGTTTACTTTCAATATATTCTTTTTGGCGTGCATACACATGGTCAATTGCCGATGTAAAGCGTTGCCAAATAATTTCATTACTTTCTCTTGTAGTGCCTCCAATTTCTTTCCATTGCGATTGTAATATTCTTACACCTTCAATGGCAATTTTTAAAGACTCTTCAACAATAAATTTTTCGGCACGTTCGCACAATGCAGTTTTTAATTCTAGGTTCTTTTTAAAATCAAGTTCGCGTAATTCTTTAATAAATTTAATACCATCAAAATATCTATTTACATGATGATTAAAATTTTGCCATGTAGTATTTATTTCAGCTATTGGCACTAGGCCTACTGTGCGCCATTTGGCTTGTATTTCGTGTACTTTACTTAAACTTTCGGCACCTGCTTGCGAGTCAGCAATTTGTTTTACTTCCTCAATTAAAAGCAGTCGTTGTTTCAAATTGTCTTGCAATTCTCTTTCTTTCCTTTTGTTTTCGTCAGCAACTTTTTGGTTAAATTTTTTCTGTAAATCGTTAAAAGTTTCGTCAAGCGGATTTACAATTGGTTCAAACTCTTTTGGGTCGCCACCGTCTTCTTTAAATTTTGCTAAGTTGCTTGCAGTTTCATCACGTTGGTGCTGTCTGTAAGCTTCGCGTATGGCTTTAACAATGCGCTTGTTGCCTTGCACATCATTGTTATTACACACCTCATTCATTCTATCAATCAACTCTTTTTGTGAGAGTAAAATGTAGTTTTCGAGTGGTGTTAACTCATCCAATTTTACGCCATCTTCATGTGTTTCGGCAGGTTCGTCATCCAAAGTTGCAACGGCTGCAACTTCTTCAACTTTTGCATCAGCAACAATTGGTTCGTTTACAACTTCTGGAGCAATAACTTCGCTTACTAACTCTTCGGTTTTGGCTTCAATAATTGGTTCAATTATTGCCTCAGCAGCAATTGGCTCAATAGCTGCGTCTTCGCTAACTACATTGGTTGACTCATCATTTACAAGCGAAGTAACATCGTTTGCAATAGGCGCAGTTTCAGGGTTTAATGATGCAGCATCTTGTGCATCATCAACAATTGGGTTGTCCGTGTTTTCTAACATTCTTTCTAATTTTTTTTTTAAGGAATACAAAAATATAATAATAGTTTGATTATGCTAATTGTGTGGATAAAGATTCAGGGCAACGGGTATAAAAAATTCGTTTTTGAATGTTTCTTAGCTATTAATTCTGTACCATTTTGCAAATCCAAAAGCTGTAACTAGACTTTTGGGAAAAATAGTTTTTAGTTATCCCAAAACATTTAGTTTTATAAAAAATGAACAATCAGTGACGTTTGCTATTAAAGTGATAAGGCATATAAGACTACAACCATTTGTAATTTGAAAACCTATTTTGCTTTAGTGCAGAAATATTATTGGCGACATGTTGAACGCAAAATTATGTATGATTTACAAAGGTTTTTCTTTTGCATGCTGATTCAAAATTTTTATTTTAAAGGCTTCTAATTCTCAACAAATTTGGGGTTAATACAGAAAAGGCGTTTTGAAGTTTCAGAAAGTGTTCTATAATCATTTCATACCGATTGTATATTCAATGTATACCAAAACAAGTTGGTTTAAAAAAAACAACCATTTAAGGCATATAAGAATATATAAGGTTATACTTATTGATAATTTGAAAACCTAGTTTGTATTGTATAGTCCAATTTCGTTTACACCTGAATGTAATATTTTCATCTAGTATTGGCACTAACTATTCTAAAATTACAAAATAGTTTGGACTATTTTATAATTAGAATTAGTATCTGATGCGTAAGTCAAACTTTGCTTCCTGGGTAAATCAGCCAATCTGATTAATTAAAATACCACAATGGTTTAACTTTAACCTATGAGTTAACTCTCCAAAGTCTTTGGCTTCGGTAATCAATAATTCTAGTTTTGAATTTGCAATCGTCATCACTTCTTTATCAGAAATTCGAGCATTGCTTTCGGCAATTGAAAATACAATTACATTATTGTTTCTAAGCAATTGTATAATTCCAAAATCAACACTTTCATCGGCTACAAGCTCCATATTATGATGCTTTAGAAAGTATTACTTCATTTTTAATGGTGTCGGAAGCGAATGCAAAACATGCTTGCAAATCGTTAATTCAAATACTTGGGTATGCGTCTAACAAATCTTGTAGCGTATCGCCATTAGCTAATTTTTCTAAAATTAAATCAACAGAAATACGAGTATCTATTATGGTCGGTTTGCCAAATAAAATTTCAGGATTACTTACGATATGATGTTGCCAGTTTATCATGTTATTTTTATTTTTTTGTAAATGTAGGAGTTGAATTTTAAAAAGCTGAACAGATTTTCTACCGCAAGAGAGGCAAAGTAAACCAAGGTTTCGCAAAGGTTTTCTTTGGGGTTCTCTACGACTTTGGGGTTTGAAAATTCCTGCAGTAATTCTTTTTAAAATTTTCTGTTGCTTTTTTGTTACTCATTGAAATTTAACACCATCGTGCCAAAGAGTATCGGCACTTAAATCAATTTCATAAGGTTGCCATTCTATAAATGAATTTTGATTTTTTACTTGTCTAAAAATAGCTTCATCTTTTAGAATTCTAAAAACAGGTGCATCCAAATAGGGTAACATGCTAAATAGCTTTTTAGTGCCATTATCAAACTCAAGTAATAATTGATAATTATCCTGTAATTCTAGCGTACTTATTTTATGTGTCATATAGTTTAGTGCTTCAATTTTAAAAAGTTGTTCTCCTTTAATTGCCAGAGTCCAATCGGCCATCAGCTCATCTTTATGAATTTCAACCCAGGCTTCAACTAATTTTAATTTGCTTTTAGGTAAACTTCCCGCTAAAACAAATCCATCAGGAATGGCAATAACAGCAGAGTCATCGGCATACTCAACATGAATGTGCGGTAGTTTATGTTCTTTATTATCCATAAAAAACATTCGAACAATTATTCCGTAAAACATTGATATTACTGGCATGAGTTATCTTTTTTTTAGTTTCAAAAATAGTATTTTTTGTGTTTCGTTTCTTTACTTATTCATTTTGGGTTGTTATTGCTGGGTAGTGCGATTTTTTAGAGCTAATCATTCATCAACAATTTCTAAAACAAATTTAGCTCATGGTTAATTGTCAAGTGAAGCCAAGAAGAAAAAATAACACAAACGGGCATATTACAAATGGGGCAATAAAAATCTAACTTCTCACAATTTTCTAATTTATTTTTTTTAATGAAATTGTAAATGATATTACTATCATTTAAGTTCAAATTTGAGAACGTTTTGCAAACATGTTTATTAAAATCCGCTTATACAAAGTTTAATTTGTATTTACATTTTGGGCACGTGAATATTATTGGGAAATCATAATATGAATCGTATATTCTTATCTCATTTTCACTTGACCTTGAACGTGGAAGTTCTGTTAGTATTCTAGAAAATCTTTCAGATGCTATAACTTTGTTTACCATACTTTCTACCTCATCCCCTCCAGCGCCTCTTCTAACACTTTTATTTTATTTTCAGCGTCTTCGCGTTTTTTGTTTTCGCTTGCTATTACTTCGGGTTTGGCGTTGGCTACAAATTTTTCGTTGCCTAACTTTTTCATTACACTTTCTAAAAACCCCTTGGCATATTCTAATTCTTGTGTAAGCTTTTTTGTCTCTGTCTCTACATCCACACTTTGCAAAAGCGGAATGTAAAATTCGGTGTTACCAACCATAAACGAAATTGCTCCTTGCGGTTTTTCTGTTACATATTCTACCTTTTCTAAATTACTCATTTTGCAAAGCAATGCGTCAAAATCCTTTATAGGTGCAGCATCAGCAAGTTTTTCGCAAAGCGTTAGTTTTTCTTTTGGCGAAATTCCTTTTTGGTTACGTATGTTTCTGATGTTAGAAATAATTTCAATAACGGCATCCATGTGTTTTATTAGTGCGTTGTTTACGCTTGTGGCAATAGGCCATTCGGCAACAATAATTGCTTCATTCGTTTTTCTGTCTGCAATTAAATGCCAAATTTCTTCGGTAATAAATGGCATAAATGGATGCAATACTTTCAATAATTTTTCAAAAAACGCAATGGTTTTATTATAAGTTATTGCATCAATAGGTTGAGAAATTCCATCAACAAACGCTGGCTTAATCATCTCTAAATACCAAGCACAGAAATCATCCCATACCAATTTGTAAGTTGCCATCAAAGCCTCTGAAATTCGGTAACGAGAATATAAATCGTTGATTACAGTAAGTTCTTGATTAAATTTATTTTCAAACCAATCTACTGCTATTTTGGAAGTTGAATCTTGCTTCAAATTTTCGTCCACATTAAAACTTTTCAAAAGACGAAACGCATTCCAAATTTTATTACTGAAATTTCTACCTTGTTCGCAGGTGCTTTCATCAAAAGGTAAATCGTTTCCGGCTGGGCTACAAAATAACATTCCGGTGCGCACACCATCGGCACCGTATTTTTCTATCAACTCAATAGGGTCGGGACTATTGCCCAAACTCTTGCTCATTTTTCGCCCTTGTTTATCGCGTACAATTCCCGTAAGGTAAACATTTGTAAAAGGCTTTTTTCCTGTGTATTCATAACCTGCAATAGCCATACGCGCTACCCAGAAAAATAAAATTTCGGGAGCAGTTACCAAATCATTTGTTGGATAATAATATTTTAATTCATCGTTGGCTTTGTCCCAACCGTTCTTTACAACATTTGCATCAAACACCGTTAGAGGCCACAACCACGAAGAAAACCAAGTGTCAAGAACGTCCTCATCCTGTGAAAGAGCAATACTAGCCCCACCTAAATCCTCCCCTAAAGGGAGGACTTTCCCAAACTTGCTTTCATAAAGTTTCTCGGCTTCGGCAAGTGTTTTTGCTACAACCGTATTTCCTTTAGTGTCGTACCATGCTGGTATGCGTTGTCCCCACCAAAGTTGGCGGCTAATGCACCAATCGTGTACATTTTCCATCCAATGTTTGTAGGTGTTTACAAACTTTTCGGGTATCAAATTTATTTCACCATTCAGCACATTGTCTAATGCTGGTTTGCTTATGTGGCCCATCTTCAAAAACCACTGCATACTAAGCTTTGGCTCAATTACAGCGTTGGTACGTTCGCTGTATCCGTTCTTGTTTTTAATGTCGTCAATCTTAACAACATGCCCCACTTCATCAAGGTCTTTTATAATTTCTTTGCGAACAAAAAACCTGTCTTGCCCTACATATTTTGAAGCAGCTTCACTACCATTTGTAACAATTACATTGCTCATTGTACCATTATTTTCGATGGTATCAATTACTTCTAAATTATATTTTATACCTAAATTATAATCGTTAATATCGTGTGCTGGCGTAACTTTTAGCGCACCTGTTCCAAAATCTTTATCTACATATTCATCAAAAATAATTGGCACAACACGGTTTACTATTGGTATTATGCAATGCTTTCCTTTTAAGTGAAAATATTTTTCATCATGAGGGTTTACGCAAACAGCGGTATCACCTAAAATAGTTTCGGGACGTGTGGTTGCTATGGTAATCCATTCATCCGCCGTGCCATCTATCTTATATTTTACATAATACAATTTTGAATTTACTTCTTTGTAAATAACTTCTTCATCGCTTAAAGCTGTTAAGCCTTGTGGGTCCCAGTTTACCATGCGCACACCACGGTAAATATGACCCTTATTGTACATGTCAATAAAAACATCGTGCACAGCATCACTCATATCGGCATCCATCGTAAATTTGGTTCTATCCCAATCGCATGAAGCACCTAATTTCTCTAGTTGTTTGAGGATAATGCCACCATATTTTTCTTTCCATTCCCAAGCATATTTCAAAAAATCTTCGCGGCTCAAATCAGCTTTATTTATTCCTTTTTCTTTGAGCAATGCAACCACTTTTGCCTCGGTTGCAATACTTGCATGGTCTGTACCAGGCACCCAACAAGCATTTTTGCCTTGCATACGCGCACGACGTATCAACACATCTTGTATTGTATTGTTAAGCATGTGCCCCATGTGCAGCACTCCCGTTACGTTTGGTGGCGGTATCACAATTGTGTATGGTTCACGCTCATCAGGCGTCGATTTAAAATATTGGTTGTCTAACCAGTATTTATACCATTTGTCTTCGGTTTGTTTCGAGTCGTATTTAGTTGGTAGTTCCATGTTGTGCTTGTTTATATATAGTCTAAAAAACGAAAGGGTCTTTCGTTAAAATTAATTTATAAATTATTTTTGTCGTTATGTGCTATTCGTCTGGCATTACGCAATCCTTTTTCATTTAACTTAAATGTGTCAATAGTAAATTGTGCTTTTTGTTTTTCTATTTTGCTTACCTTTGGCATTGGCTTTAAATGATAATCGTCTGTATAATCAAACCAAAAATATTTTTCAAAATTATAATCTAATGCATCTGGTTTAAGTAGTAATTCCGATACTATTTCTAACTTACTTTTATTGCACGGAAAGCAAGAATAAAACAAATTGTGCCAATCATAGGCTAATTGCAAATAAATAGAATTTGCTTTAGGGTAAAAATGTTCAATAGTAATATCAGCATCTCTGAAATTATGGTTATCGCAAAAAGAACAATGATGCGCTGTATCAATTGCTAAATCAACTAAAAGTAAATGATTCAACTTTTTCCCAGTTAAAGTAGGCCAACTAAATGTTGCGCCTTTATTTGAGATGGATATGTTATATTTTGATATGTAATTGTTAGTCCAAGCCTCTTTGTTTTGCTGCAAATAATCAGGGCAATCACTCCTATTTAATTTAAGCATAAACTATATTTCTATATGTGGTAACAATTTTTTTAACTGCCTGATTTCAGCACCAATCATTAAACTAATTTCAGGGCTTTCTTCCTTTTCAAAAAAACCTTTTAATTCTTTTAATTCCTCGATGTCATTCGGGCTAGGAGTTTCAGCATATAATATTTGTGTGCGCAAGTTTGAAAAACTGTTTAGCTTCTTTTCTATTGCTTCGCCAAACCTACTTTTCACTCCAAATATTTCACTTAATAAATATTCGTAACTAAATGAATCATTGGTAAAAAAAGGTTCTCCAACTTGTACACTAAAACCATTTACTTTTTCTAGTTTATGCACATAAGCGCCATCTACCGAGCCTATAACAAAAGGCGAATGTGTAGAAACAAATATTTGTGCATTGCTAAAAACTTCTTGCACTACTGGCAAAATTTTAAGTTGCCAAGCTGGGTGCAAGTGAATATCAATTTCATCTAAAAATAAAATAAAACGACGTTTGGTAATTTCTAAATCATCTTTCCATTTCAGCCTATCCATGCGCATAATTAAATTAGAAATCCAACTAAGCATAGATTTTAAACCATCAGGCAAAACGGAAATATCTAATGTTTGGTTGTCAATTGATATAACTAGTTTTAATTCGGGATTATATTGCATTTTAAATTCGACCTTGAGTCCACAAATGCTTTCTATTATATTTTGAATTAGAGCAATTGATTTGTAATATTTATTGGCAGTTAAAATATCTGAAACAAGTCTAGCATTAGCATATTGGTTTAATAAATCTTCAATCCAATTATGAAACTCATTGTAATTATCTTCATAGTAAAAATTCAGACTATTTTGAAGCGGATGATTTATTTCTTTTTTGTGGCTTGACTGATTATTTATAGTTCCAAACTTTCTATTTCCTGGATAAGCAAAAAATGCAAAATCATATTCCTCATGATGATTTAATGCAAAAGTACCATTTTTAACATAGTCAAAATAATTTAATAATTCATATACTGTCTCAGTATAATTTTTACCTAATATATGTGGCATCTCAAATTCATGCTTATCATTAAATAAAATAGAAAATTTGAAGAATTCCTTAAATTTACTATTCTTAAAGTCATGGGAATAAACTGATGCCAACACCTGCAAAATTGTACTTTTCCCAGTACCGTTTTCTCCTGTAAAAATATGTATTTCTGCTTTTGTTTTATCTTTCTTTTCAGGGAAAGTAAAAGTTGCATCAGCAAAAGGGCCAATGTTTTTAATTTCTAACTTCTCAATTCTTAAATCTTCCATCAATTTTTTTTAAGGGCGTGAAAGTAAGAAATTTTGTGCTAAAAATTTCTATGTTTTTTTAGTAAAACAAATATTTGCAAATTCATAAAATAAATCTTCAAAAAATAATAATTTTGGCTTTTCAAAAATTAAATATGCCATCTTACGTTGTTAGTGAAATTTCACCAAATAAAATACAAGCAATTCTTACTTCGGCTGTTGCGCCGCGCCCAATTGCCTTTGCAAGCACAGTTGACGAAAATGGTGTGAATAATTTAAGCCCTTTTAGTTTTTTCAATGTATTTAGTAGCAACCCGCCAATAGCTATATTTTCGCCTGCAAGACGTGTGCGTGATAACACCACTAAACATACCTACGAAAATATTTTGAAACACCCAGAAGTTGTAATAAATGTTGTAAATTATGACATGGTGCAGCAGACTTCACTTGCCAGTACTGAATATGCAAAAGGTGTTGATGAGTTTTTGAAAGCTGGCTTTACTGCTATTGACAGTGATTTGGTAAAGCCAAAACGCGTGAAAGAATCACCAGTACAATTTGAGTGTAAAGTGCAGCAAACAATGCCCATGGGCGAAAATGGCGGTGCAGGCATCTTAATTATTTGTGAAATTTTAAAAATACATGTTTCTGAAACTGTACTTACAAATGATAAAATTGACCAACAAAAAATTAAACTTGTTGGACGCTTGGGCGAAAACTGGTACACGAAAGCTTTTGGCAATGCCCTTTTTGAAGTAACGAAACCACTAACAACATTGGGCATCGGGATAGACAATTTACCCAATTATATTAAAAATAGCAATGTGTTTACCGGCAACGATTTAGGGATGTTGGGAAATGTTGAAAAGTTTCCAACAAAAAATGAAGCACTCGAAACCATTGTGAATAAAGGCTTGCAAGAGTATTTATCAAAACATGTAAATAATGAGGCACTTGAAAAAGAATTTTATATTCATACTTTCGCAAAAAAATATTTGGCCATGCACAAGGTAGAACTTGCATTAAGTATTATGGTGGCGGCATACAACACAAATTAGATTTATTAATCAATTAATTTATATATAATGTTTACACTTACAGGAACCCTTAAAGTAAAATTTGATGAACAAGTAGTTTCAGAAAAATTTAAAAAACGCGATTTTGTTGTTACAGATAACAGCAGTCAGTACCCTCAACATGTTAGTTTTCAGCTAACGCAAGACCGTAACAGCCTTATTGAGCCTTTTCAGGTTGGGCAAGAGGTTAAAGTATCATTTAACTTGCGTGGCCGCGAATGGAATAGCCCTCAAGGCGAAGTAAAATACTTTAATACTATTGAAGCATGGAAAGTTGAAAACGCAGGTGTTGCAAATTCTGCACCAGCCAACAATACAAATGTTGGGCTTCAACAAAATGCGCCAGTAACATCAGCAGCTGAGACATTTATATCAGCCACATCGCAAGAAGACGATTTACCATTCTAAGATTTTTGCAAATTTTAAAAGCCTCGTTCAGCAACGAAAGGGGCTTTTTATATTTAGAAATGAAGATATGTGTTTTAATGTTACAAAACCTAACAAACCATATTATCCAACAACCTAGTTTTGCCTGCAAACACTACTATAAATGCCCTTGCATCTTTTGCATTTATTTCTTCATCCTCCAAAAGTTGAAGTGTATTATTGTGTGCCAATTCAAAATATTCTAATTTTAAAATGGCGTGATTTGCCAATTGCTTAACTACCCATTCTTTTATGTCTTTGGCAGAAAGAGTGGTAAATTTTGCAACTGCAGCTTTTAAAATTTCAGGAATTTCTGCCGCTGCATTTCTTTCATCACTACTTAGGTTCATGTTTCGGCTACTCATTGCTAATCCGTCAGTCTCGCGAATTATTGGGCAGCCTACAATTTCAATATCAAAATTATAAGTGCTTACCAATTGTTTTACTACACATAATTGTTGGTAATCTTTTTCGCCAAAAAAAGCAATTTGTGGTTTCACAATTTCAAACAATCGTTTTACAACTGCAACCACACCATCAAAATGTCCTGGCCTGTAAGCGGCTTCCATAATGGTTGTGAGCAACCCAAAATTTATACTCTCAAGTTTTTCGGTTTCGCTGGGTATATAAATTTCGGTAACGCTTGGTGCGAATAATATGTCACAAAATTCATCCTCCAACATTTTGCTATCACTCGCAATTGTGCGGGGGTAAACTTCCAAATCTTTGGCATTATTAAATTGTGTGGGGTTTACAAAAATGCTACAAACTACAATGTCGCAGTGTTGTTTTGCAATTTTAATAAGGGCCAAATGCCCATTGTGCAGCGCACCCATAGTAGGTACAAAGCCTATTTTTTTGTTTCCTAAATTAGATAGGTGCTTTTGTAAGCCGCTTACAGTCTCATAAACTATCATAAAAAATATAATTTGGTAGCCATAATTTTTGAAAGGCGTCAAACATACATTAATAAACTTTTATTTATTGAATAATTTTCTTTACTTTTGACGCCAATTATTTGTAACGCATTTCTGTTACTATTCATTTTTCAAATTTAATAAAGCTCAATGAAAAAATTAAAAGTTCTTTTCGTATCGCAAGAAATTACACCTTATGTAGCTGAAACGCCCATGGGAATTATTGGACGTTACCTACCACAGGGCGCCCAAGAAAGAGGTAGAGAAATTAGAACATTTATGCCGCGTTATGGCTGCGTAAATGAACGTAGAAACCAATTACACGAAGTTATTCGCCTTAGCGGGATGAATATTATTGTTAACGATTCTGACCATCCGCTTATTATTAAAGTGGCAAGTATTCAACAAAGCCGCATGCAAGTTTATTTTATTGACAACGAAGAGTATTTTCAACGCAAAGCTATTTTACAAGATGGCGATGGTAATTTTTTTGCTGATAACGATGAACGTTCTGTTTTCTTTTGCCGTGGCGTTATAGAAACTGTTCGCAAATTAGGATGGCAGCCAGATATTATTCACTGCAACGGCTGGTTTACAGCACCAATGGGTATTTTGGTAAAAAAAGTTTACAAAGATGACCCTTTATTTGCCGAAGCAAAAGTTGTTTATAATGTGTTTGATGATGATTTTTCGCCAGCATTAAACAAAAAATATGCTCCAAAAATACAAATGACAGGTATAGAAGATGCAGACCTTAAAGGTATTAAAGACCCTACTTATTTGAATGTTCAAAAATTTGCTATTGATAATGCTGATGCAGTAATACAAGGTGCAGAAACTATAAATGCCGATGTAGCAAAGTACATTAAAAAATCGGACAAATTATTTTTAGATTATAAAAATTTAGAAGAGTACCAAGACGCCTATTCAAACTTTTACGAAACCGTTTTAGAAGAAACTACAGAGCCTGCCTAAGCAAATGCAATTTTAATTTGCATTTTATATTTTACTATGTATCAAACTACATTTACAAAGCAATTGTTGCGGAAATTTACATTAATTTCCGCAACAATTTTTTTATTTGCTACCCTTATTTCTTCATGCAAAAAAAGTGATAACTTGGGTGTGGGCATTGCCCCAACCGATTTATACAAAGGACACAAAACAATTGTGTTAAACAATTTTACAAATGAAACCGTAGCCGATACTTTTTTAATTACAGATGAAGTAGCTTGTGCAAATAATTTTTTTGGCAGCTATAATGATGCAGAATTTGGCATTTTAAATTCATCGTTTATTACGGAGTTTAGATTGCCCGCAACAAATACCACAAATTATAGTGAAGTAAGTCTTGCACAAGGGGCTACAGTTGTTTCTGCTTATTTGCAATTAGACTACAACGGAAGCGGATACGGCAGCTTTGCAAATGCACAAGACATTCAGCATCTTCAAATTTTTAAATTAGACCAAAATTTAAGTACAAGTGCTACTTTATACAGCAACCTAAAAGCTAGTGATTATGTAAGTTCAAATCCGGTGCTCGATACAGTATTTTTGCCCGAACCAGTAAAGTTAATTACCACTCCACTTGGAGACTCCTCGGTTAGTGTTATTTGCATGAAACTCAACCCAAGCATATTTAGTAATTTATTTCCTAGTGATGCAGACCCTCTGTTGAGTGATGAAAAATTACTATCAGTATTCAAAGGACTTTATTTCAAATCTTTAATGGCAAGCCAAGCTGCTGGTACAGGCAATATTTCTACCTTTAATTTGAAATCAGTTCTAACAAAATTAGTAATAAATTATAAGTTAAATATGTCAGCCGACACTGCTATTAAACACTTAAATTTAAGAATTATAACTGGTTGTCGCCGCGTGAATATTTATAATAATGTGCACTCCTTAAAACTGACATCGATACTAAATAATACCAATAGCGATGCTGAAAATATTTACCTACAAGGCATGGCTTCAACCAATGGTATTTTAAATTTTAATATTGATAATTTATTTAAAGATTCATTACCAATATCCATAGTAAAAGCAAACTTAGAAATACCAATAAATACAACATTAACAGGTAGCTTGCTAAAAGTTCCGCGGCTAAAAATGTGGTATTTGGATGCTGATAACAAAAAAGTGGAATTGGCTGATGGTTATGAAACAGGTGCGTTTAATACCGATGGTTTTGTATATGCTGATTTGAATTTATATAAGTTTAACATTGCCAAAACTTTACAACGTTTTATTAATGATAACATAAAAATTAAAGGATTTTTTATATCTTGCGATAACCGAAACAATACACCAAGTAAGGTTGTGTTGCAAGGGAAAAACAACATAAAATTAACTATTAACTATACCAAATTTTAAAATAATATGTGTGGAATTGTAGCGTATATAGGCAAAAAACAAGCCTATCCAATAATCTTAAAAGGCTTACAAAGATTAGAATATCGTGGTTATGATAGTGCAGGTGTTGCACTAAATATAGATGGTAATTTAACCACCTATAAATGCAAAGGAAAAGTTTCTGATTTAATTGAATTTGTAGATTCAAAAAATACATCGTCAACCATAGGTATAGGGCATACTCGTTGGGCTACACATGGTGTACCTAATGATGTTAATGCGCACCCGCACCTTTCGGGCAACGGTAATTTAGCCATAATACACAATGGTATTATCGAAAATTATAATCCATTAAAACAAGAATTAATAAAACGAGGACACGTATTTTTGAGTGATACGGACACAGAAGTTTTAATACATTTAATTGAGGAAATTCAGCAAAAAGATAACCACGATTTGGTAGAAAGTGTTCGCCTAGCCTTAAATGAAGTTGCGGGTGCTTATGCAATTGTTGTGATGGATAAAAACGACCCAGATTTATTGGTAGCCGCTAAAAAAGGCAGCCCATTGGTGGTTGGGGTTGGCGAAGATGAATTCTTTTGCGCATCAGACGCTACACCAATTATTGAATACACAAAAAATGTAGTTTACCTTGAGGAAGAAGAAATTGCAGTAATACGCCGTGGCGAAAAACTGAAATTAATTACCATTGAAAATGTAAGCAAAACGCCTTACATACAAGAGCTTGAAATGAATTTGGAAGCCATTGAAAAAGGTGGTTATCCGCATTTTATGCTCAAAGAAATTTTTGAACAACCACGTAGCATCTTAGATAGTATGCGTGGGCGTATGAATACCAACGAAAACTATGTGCGCATGGGTGGCATTAACGAGTACGAGAAAAAAATAATGAATGCAAATCGCTTTATTATTGTAGCATGTGGCACTAGTTGGCACGCTGGTTTGGTTGCCGAATATTTAATTGAAGATTTAACGCGTGTGCCTGTTGAGGTTGAATATGCTTCGGAGTTTAGATACCGCAACCCAATTGTAAATGAACACGATGTTGTTATTGCTATTTCGCAAAGTGGCGAAACGGCTGATACCTTGGCTGCAATAGAATTGGCAAAACAAAAAGGTGCAACAGTTTTTGGCGTTTGTAATGTGGCAGGTTCAAGCATTGCACGTGCCACACATGCAGGTTCATACACACACGCTGGCCCCGAAATTGGTGTAGCGTCAACCAAAGCATTTACTGCACAAATTACTGTGCTTACGCTTATGGCATTGCACATTGCACAAAAGAAAGGAACACTTACAACATCACGTTTTCATCAAATATTAAGCGAATTAGAAAACATACCCAAATTGGTTGAAAAAGTTTTATTGACCAATGATAAAATAAAATACATAGCTGAGATATTTAAAGACTCACGTAATTTCTTGTATTTAGGACGCGGATATAATTTCCCAGTTGCATTAGAAGGTGCTTTAAAACTTAAAGAAATATCATACATACATGCCGAAGGCTACCCTGCCGCCGAAATGAAACATGGCCCTATTGCTTTGATTGACGAAGAAATGCCTGTAGTGGTTGTGGCGACTAAAGATAGCAGTTACGAAAAGGTAGTAAGCAATATACAAGAAGTAAAAGCCCGCAAAGGAACCATTATTGCAATTGTTACCGAAGGCGATGAAATTGTAAAAAGTATGGCAGATTATACCATTGAAATACCGGCTTGCGAAGATTGTTTAGTGCCGCTAGTTTCGGTTGTACCTTTACAATTATTAAGCTACCACATAGCTGTTATGCGTGGCTGCAACGTTGACCAACCGCGTAACTTGGCTAAGAGTGTTACGGTAGAGTAGTTTTAATTTTATATAAAAAGAATGAGGCTTTCTTAAATGCAAGAAAGCCTCATTCTTTTTTATTTTTATTCTGATACTTATCTGCTGTAATTTTGGTTTATACAAAACCAATCGTTTAAAATTACTTTTAGAAACCCCTACCCTATCAAGGTAATTAATGTGGTATAGTTTTTGAAAAACCTGTGTTGTATTTAAACAGTAAGGCTTATTCTGCATAGGCTAACAATTGGTTTGCGTTATCAATAAATTATACAAAAATATTTAGCTTTTAAATAATAACCATTTATGGTATATAAGCGCATATAAGTCAGCGAAAGCTGTGGTGCTTAACTAAAATTTGAAATCCTACTTTGCTTTAGTATGATAAAATCTACTCCTTCACACCGCGCAAGCAGCATTAAAACCAAAGAGTAAGATTTACTCCTTAATAAACTTCACAACTACATTGTTTACCTTCACAAAGTAAACACCACTTGAAAGCCCCTCTAAATCTCCCCTAAGGGGAGACTTTCCAGAACTTGAACCTACGGGTTTAAAGTTACAATGTATTTCATTACCCAATAAATCAGTTATTTTTATTTGAAATTGCGGGTCAAGCCCGCATTAACAGGCAGCACCAACCTCTACATAAAGTACATCTTTTGCAGGATTAGGGTAACACCTAAGGGCTCCCTCCGCCGCGGCGGAGAGGGGAGCCACGCCCGTAATAAGATATGATGGCAATTGGTTTACAACTTGAACTGATATAACCGTATTGGCAGAACGTGCAATATAGTTTGATGAATCGCAGTAAGAGTTGGTGCAACCAGCACTATCTATTATGCTTACGCAGATGTTGTAAAAGCCAGGAGCAGCATAGGTATGCGAAGCATTTAGAGTGCTATCGTTTGGCGTGCCATCGCCCCAATTCCACACATAATTAATAGCACCATTGCCTGTCCATTGGTTTACAGCAAACCAAGTGTGCGGCACGGTATCGGGCAACATCATAAAATGTGCATAGCAATTAGTGGGTGGGTTGCAATTGGTGCTAAAACTTGCCCCAGCATCTATATAATTAATACCACCAAAATTGGTATTCATTAATGTTGGGTTATCTACTTGTATGCAAGTGAGAGCTGGGTTGTTGGTGGCACCAAAATTTAATAAGTTGGAATTATTGCCGTTTTGCAAGTTAAGACTTGAGAGTTGGTTAAAATAGCAAGCTAAGATATATAAAGCCGTATTAGCCGACACATTCAAACTTGTTAGCTGGTTATAACTGCAATCTAAATAAGTTAAAGCCGTATTCGCTGAAACATTCAAACTTGTGAGTTGGTTATTGTAGCAACCTAAAACAGATAAAGCTATATTAACGTACACATTCAAACTTGTGAGTTGGTTATTGCTGCAATTTAAAGTAGCTAAAGCCGTATTAGCTGAAACATTCAAACTTGTGAGTTGGTTAGCACCGCAATTTAAATAAGTTAAAGCAGTATTAGCCATACATTCAAACTTGTTAGTGGGTTATTGCTGCAATTGAAAGTAGCTAAAGCCTTATTAGTTGACACATTTAAGGTGCTGAGGGAGTTACCAGAGCAATCTAAATGAGTTAAAGCCGTATTAGCCGACACATCTAAGGTGCTTAGTGAGTTATAAGAGAAATCTAACGCAGTTAAAGTCGTATTAGCCGATACATTCAAACTGGTTAGTTAGTTATAACCGCAATATGAAGTAGTTAAAGCCGTATTAGCTGATACATTCAAACTGGTTAGTTGGTTATTATAGCAATTTAAAGTAGTTAAAGCCGTATTAGCCGATACATTCAAACTGGTTAGTAGGTTATTATAGCAATTTAAAGTAGTTAAAGCCGTATTAGCCGATACATCTAAAGTGCTGAGGGAGTTATTATAGCAATATAAAGTAGTTAAAGCCGTATTAGCCGACACATTCAAACTTGTTAGTTGGTTATAATAGCAAGATAAATTAGTTAATGCGGTATTAGCCGACACATCTAAGGTGCTAAGGGAGTAAATGTAGCAATATAAATCAATTAAAGCCGTATTAGCCAAGACATCTAAGGTGCTGAGGGAGTTGTGAGAGCAATCTAAATTAGTAATATTTACAAAAGCCTCAATACCTGTTAAATTGCTAATGGTTAAATAATATACATTAATAGTACCAGTAAATGCGGCCGCTTCACTCACTTGTATTTCCGCATCGCCATTGGTATTAATAGTATTATCGTATACCAAAGACGCTTTAAAGGTAGCATCGGGTATGTACACGTTTTGTGCATAAAGATGCCCCCCTGCCCCCAAAGGGGTGAAGTACAATGAAATTGCTAATAGAATTGTTTGTAGTTTTTTGTTCATGGTATTATATTTTATACAACAATCTATTATTAATTGAGTCAATTACAAATTGCTATAAAAGTATATTGCTGTGTATATTTATTCAATGGGCTTTTATAGTAAGGGTAAACAATTATTGGTTATCGTTAATCGCATTAGGCTGCAATAAAAAATCCCCCAAACATTATTTTTGGGGGATTATAGTATACTTCTAACACCTAACGCAAGTCCTCCCTTTTGGGGAGGATTTAGGTGGGGCTTCCTTATTCTTTAATAAACATAATAACCTCATTGTTAACCCTTACAAAGTAAACACCACCCGAAAGCCCCTCTAAATCTACCCTAAGGGGAGACTTTGCAGAACTTAAACCTACGGGTTTAAAGTTACAATATATTTCATTACCCAACACGTCCGTTATTTTTATTTGAGATTGCGGGTCAAGCCCGCAATGACAGGCATCACCAACCTCTACATAAAGTATATCTTTTGCAGGGTTAGGATAGCACCTAACACTACTCCCCCCTTGGAGGGCGGGGGGGCTTGGAGGGCTTCTAGTTACAGTGCCACTCACCCCAATAGCAAACCGCGATAACGGACTTACAGTATCCGTAAATAAATAATTAATATTCACAGTTGCAGCCAATGGCGTTTGTGTGCCAAGTACATTGTCTTTCCAATACATGTAAGGGCTTAACGCCGATGGAATTGTAAATTGTACATCATACGCACCTGCTTGTGCAACCTTTATTGGCACAGGTATTTCTATCGGAATACTTGTTGGCGGAATTGAATTGATACTCATATTTGCATTGCCCAATTGCGTGTAAATATTTACCGCATTTGCATTTAAACTCAACAATTTATAGGCATCAAAATTATTGTCGAAGTTTGTTGTTGCACCATCAATAATCCTAAGTACAGCTTCATCCTGAAAATTATTCTGAACATTTACCAACTTAATTCTGGCAATGCTGTCCTGCGGATTTTGCATTTGCGCCATCCTAAAGAAGTTTGTAGTAGTTGTAGTTTTAATTCCCTCTGCGGCACGCAAAACGGGCGATGCAGCATTTGCCTTTACCCAAAAACCTTGGTTTTGTGCAATAATACTTGTACCTCCGTTTACACCAGCGCCGTTTACATAAGTTGCATAATTACCAATTTCGGCATCATAAATATAAATGGCATTGTCCATGTTTGTTTTTAACCACGAACCACTTACCCAATCAATGTTGCTGCAATAGGGGTTTGCAACCAAATTCCAACCATCGTCATTGGTTAAAGGCGCTGTTGTGCTTGCGGTGTACGTTACTGGCAAATTATAATTTCCTTGCCTTACCGTGCCAGTTGCATCCATATTTATTGCATTGCTATTTGTGAAACCATCGCCCAAATAGGCAAAATATCCTAACCCATTTGTAACGGTGTTTGTAGCATTTGTAGGTGCTGTGTAACCATTTGCGTTTGTTCCGTTTATTGCTTCGTTGTAACTATACACCGATGTAAAACCACCTGCATAGCCAGTAGAATTAGGGAATCCAGATGTAGGAAAGTCGTCTTGCCAATTCAAAATGTTGTCGCCAATTACGGCATTGCTCAACATGCTCCAACCTGTTTTGTTGGCTGCTTCGTAGCGTTGGCTTATTACGTTGCCAGTTATTACTCCTGTGCCTGCAATGGCCGCTATTCTTGCTGAGGCGGATGAAGTTGATAATAATTTGAGCTTAGCATTTGTGGATAATGTTCCGTTTGAAAGTGTGAGTGTACCCGTTAAATTTATGGTATCGCCAATGGTTGCACCCGCTGGGCTGCCAGTTCTGTTAAGGCTTAGCGTATTTAAAGTTTTTGATGATGATGAAGTATTGTCCATATAAAAAGCACCTGCATCGCCAGCTTGTAAAATGCTTAAACCAGCATTGCTACTGCCTGTTAGCACGCCTGTGCCAGTAAAAATACCATAAACAGAAAGTGTATAATCCATCAGCGAAACACTTGTACCCATTGGTATTGTTAGGTTTGCACAACTTATATTTGCTGTTAGCTGTGGCTGAAATGCAACGCCAGTTTGCAAAATTGCATCGGCTGTTGACGAGGGTAAACCACCACACCAATTGCTGGCAGTATTGAAATTGTTGGTAGTTCCGAGCCACAACCCTTTTGGTTGAATGGTAATATTTGAGCTATTGTCTGTCATTGTTGGCAATGTTGGATTACTTGCATTTACCCTAAATCTATAACCTGTTCCGTTGCTTGTGGTAGGAATATTTGTTGTGTTTATAGTGTTTGAATAATAACCGTTATTGGCTATTGTTATAGTGGGAGTAAGGTTTGTAGGCGTTGTAAAACTTCCAACATTGTTAGAAAGTTGTGCTGTAAAAATGTTGCTACTATTAAATAAACCCAATGCTACAAAAGGTATAGCTGTTGAGTTTGAAGAACAAACAGTTGGTGAAACTGTACCAGCTATAATTCTATTATTGCAATCGCCAACACCGAAACTTGCACCAGCACTTGTTTTTAAGCCTGTTGTAAATGATGAGGTAATTTGCTTATCGGCACCATAATTTGCAACAATGGTAGTTGTGCCAGTTTGCATATTTGTAGTTCCGTTTGCTGTAGGAGTTGCGGATGTTATGTTTGCAATGCTTCCATTACTTTTAAAAACTTTTGCTGTAGTTGTAAAAGTTTTTGATGTGGTAGTTTGCCAACCCGTAACTTCTGCATTTTCATAATACATTGTTACATCTAATGTGCCTGTTGCCGAGTTATTGGTGGGCGTAATTAATAGTGTTTTATCCGCCAAATAATTCCCTGCCCCAGTAGTATAATATTCTTGAGCTGATGTGCCGCTGCGGTTTATTGTCACTGTGGTACAGCCATAATCAAAACTCGAAGTATTTTTAATTTTAGCTAATAATTTATTGTTGTTGGATACAAAATAAATGGTAGAGTTTGGCGGTAAGTTTTTTGTTGCTGTAGCACTATTTGCAGTTTCAACCGCCATAATGCTTGGGTAATATTTAAGCACAATATTATCTATTGTAAATGGTGGCTGATTACCAACGCTATTATCATTGTCCCATCGCCAAACTAAATAAATTGCAGTTTGATTTTCGCATGCACTAGGCAAGTTTACTGTAAAATTTGTAGCAGTGTTTACGTTAAAAAAAACTGGTAATGTTGCAGTACTCGTTGTTGCATCGGTAGGCCCCGAAATTGCAGTATATGGCCCAGCTGCATTTGTACTATACATCAATCTACCGTAGTCATAATACGTTGCACCAGATAATTCTCCGTTGCATTTAAAATCGAAACTCAATACCAAATTATAAATACCAGTTGTGTTTATTGAAGGCGAAACCAAGCGTCGGCGCGATGTTGAGGTAACATCATAATTTTGCGTTTGGGTGGCATTATTGTTTGTGATGTAACACGATTTTGTGCCACTCATTCCGCCATTTGTACCAACAGTCCAACTGTTGTTGCCCGCAGTAACAAATGTTGTTGTCCAGTTTGTAGGCAAGCTACCATTGGTTGTACTTTCAAAATTTTCGGTAAATAAATTTGTTGCTGCACCTAAAAACGGATAATTATCATTGTCATTTATAGTTATTGCCATAGTGCCACTACTGCCCGAAACACTTACTGGACCTGATGTAACAGACAATTGCAAATTCATGTTTTCAATACTTTCTGTAGCTTCATCATCATAAATACGAAAGGTTAAATTTTGAGATGTTGTGCTACCACTCACAAATGTTGCCGAACTAATAATGTTTGCATCGGCAGCAGTAGCAGTACCCGGAATAACTGTTGCTGTAACTATAGCATTTGCAGTAGGTGCAGCACTAATATTTACTGTAAGTGTAACATCTAAATAACCGCTGCAACCAATTGTACCGCTTGCACTCGACTCTGTGTAACTTGCGCTGGCTGTGGCAAACGACACTTTTGGCGTGTTGTCCATCTTTAAATTATCAATATATAAATTGTTACCGCCACGGTTTGTCGTAGTAAATTTTAAACGAATTTTATTGCCGATGTATGCGCTAATATCTATGGTTTCATGTCGCCAATTGTTTGCTGCTGTGGGTTTCCAGTCGCTTGCAGTATTTGCTGCAATGGTGCGCAAATCGGTTGCGCCACTGCCATTGCCTGTTTTGTTATAAATTATGGTTGAATAAGTTTGTCCGCAATCGGTTGAAATTTCAATTTTTAAATCTTCATATTGCGTGGCGCTTTTGCGTGCGTATGCCAAATCAAATTCAAAATCTAGAGGTGTTGAAACGCTTGTTAAATCAATTAAATTGGTAATCAATTCATCGGTTTCGGATGCACCAGGTGTGTATAAATAATGGTATAAAAAAGCGGCAGTTGTAGTAGTGCCACTTGCACCAATTAAACCACTTTGTTCGCGAAAAGTAAAGCAATCGTTACTCACATTATTTACCAACCAATTGGCCGGCGGAAAAACATTTGTTTCAAAAGTTTCGTTATACGGAATTGCAGTTCCGGCAGTAGCCGAAAAATATATTACAATGGTGTCAAGCGCAGGATTGGCGTCGGTTGCAGCGTTTGGCAAAGTGGTGTAAACTTTTAAATTATGGTTGCCCAAAGCAATTGTTTGCGCAGCTAAATTAAAAGTAGCAGTTGCCAATGTTGCTAAATTTCCGCTGTAGGCTTGGGTTTGCAAGCTGCCACCATCTAATTTATAATTGATAGTTGCCGAAGTTAAATTGGCTGTTCCAAAATTTTTGATGGTGATTGTAGGCGTTAAAATTCCAACGCAAACATCTTGTTTTGGGTTTGTAATGTCAACCACCGCAGCATCGTTGGTGCTAGGCGGTATGCATGCATCAGAATTAATAAGCGAAACACGTAAAGGCGACGATGTAAGAACGGTTCGCATTCTTGTTTTTTGGTCATTCGTAAAAATATTTAAGCATACATCTGTACTATAATCCATATAGTTTTCAAACATTTCATCAGGTGTGCCGCAAGTGTTGCTTTTTGGGTGGGTGTAGCAACTGGTGTTGGATGTGCGGTGAACGGGAGTATCATTACAAAAATCATCTCCACAAGTAGCATCGCCCCAAATGTGTCGCAAACCAAGCCAATGCCCAACTTCGTGCGTTGCCGTACGTCCCAAATCGTATGGCGAATTTACCGTGCCAACACGTCCAAAGGCTGTGTAAACAATAACTACCCCATCACTGTTTGCAAGGCCTTCATCGCAAGCAAAACCAGTAAGGCCCGATGCTGGCGGAAATTGTGCATAGCCCAACAATCCACCACCAAGGTTCATACACCACAAATTAAAATATCGGCTTGGGTCCCATTGCGTGGCAGGTTTTATGGTTGCATCTATATAGGCGGTGTTCGAATATGGAGGAGCTGTAAAGCCAGCAGTATTGCGGTTTACGCGGTTTATACCTGTTGTGGCTGTACCATCGGGTTTGCGTTGCGCCAAGCAAAATTCAATTTTAGTATCGGCACCATCGGTGTGCGTATTGTAGCCAAGCGTTCCAATTTTTTTTCTAAAGTCTTCATTCAAAACATCAATTTGGCTTTGCGCTTGTGCATTGCTAATGTTGCTTGCAGTGCCTATTGCTTCGCCATTGTGTATTATATGAATAACTACTGGTATGGTGTAAACATCGCCAATAATTCTTTTGGGGTTTGGCTTAGATAATTCTGATTTTATAAATTTTTCAAGCGCATCTAAATTACCCATTTGTGGGTGTGCAATGCGCAATGCACTGTCGGCAGCCATAGTGCCACAGCGTATTGTTTGTGCATTTACATTTAGTGAAAATATATATAATAAAAATAGGGATAATAACTTTTTATACATTCTGTAATTTTTTTGAGTTACGAATGTAAGAAAAAATGACGCTGTTAAATTGCCTTTGCGCGAGTTTCTGCAAATACAAAACAAAACTGTCTTTCAATTACAATTTAGTTTCGACTTAATTTGTAATTTTTGGCTGTAAATTTTACATATTTTTTATTCTCAACTGTGGCAAATAAAATTTTTATTCATAAATCTAAATATAGATTTGCATCAAAATAATATACCATGCAACTAATAGAGTGTGTGCCAAATTTTAGCGAAGGCAATGATTTAAATATCATCAAACAAATTACCGATGCCATTGAAAACATTGAAGGTGTGCGCCTTTTAAATGTTGACCTAGGCAAGGCTACAAACCGTACAGTTGTTACTTTTGTAGGCACGCCGCAAGCAGTTGTAAATGCCGCTTTTGCGGGAATTGCGAAAGCTGCCGAACTTATAGACATGAGTAAACACAAAGGCGAACACCCACGCATGGGCGCAACCGATGTGTGCCCACTTATACCAATTGCTGGTATTACTATGCAAGAAACCGCCGAATACGCACAACAATTAGCAAAATTAGTTGGTGAAAAATTAGCAATTCCTGTTTATTTATATGAAGCTGCGCAAGCCGATACATCACGCAATAATTTGTCAGTAATTAGGGCTGGCGAATATGAAGGCTTCTTTAAAAAAATAAAACAACCAGAGTGGAAACCAGATTTTGGTCCAACGGAACATTCTGTAAAATCAGGCTCTACAGTTATTGGTGCCCGCGATTTTTTAGTTGCATACAATGTAAATTTAAACACAACATCCACACGCCGTGCCAACTCCATTGCTTTTGATGTGCGCGAAGCAGGACGTGTAAAACGCGAAGGAAATCCAATTACAGGAAAAATTGTAACCGATGAAAATGGCAACCCCGTTTCAATACCCGGCACATTAAAAGCCGTAAAAGCAATTGGCTGGTACATTGAAGAATATGGCGTTTGTCAAATTTCTATGAACCTTACAAACATTAATACAACGCCCGTACACATTGCGTTTGACGAAGTTTGTAAAAGCGCAAATGAGCGTGGCATACGTGTAACAGGTTCGGAATTAGTGGGGCTTATTCCGCTAAAATCAATGCTTGATGCAGGGAAATATTTCTTAGAAAAGCAACAACGCTCTATAGGTGTTTCGGAAAAAGAGTTGATTAAAATTGCAGTAAAATCAATGGGTTTAGATGAACTGGGAGCTTTTGAGCCAGAGAAAAGAATTATAGAATATTTATTAAAAAATACTGCAAATTCAAGATTAATAAATATGAATTTGGTTGAGTTTGCCGATGAAACAGCATCAGAATCTCCTGCACCGGGAGGCGGCTCAATATCAGCATACATGGGCAGTTTGGGCATATCGTTGGCTACTATGGTTGCCAATTTGTCATCGCACAAAAAAGGTTGGGACGATAGGTGGAAAGAATTTTCGGACTATGCTGAGAAAGGCCAAAAACTAAAAAATGAATTATTGCTTTTGGTGGACGAAGACACCAACGCTTTTACTAAAATAATGGATGCTTTTGGTTTGCCAAAAGCTACTGACGACGAGAAAAAACTTCGCACACAAGCCATACAAGATTCTACAAAATATGCTATTGAAATTCCGTTTAAAGTTATGCAATTGAGCATTGAATCAATGCACATAATAAAAACGATGGCACAAATTGGTAATCCAAATTCTGCTTCGGATGCGGGTGTTGGTGCGTTGTGCGCGCGCAGCGCAATTATGGGTGCTTACTTAAATGTAAAAACAAATAGCAAAGATTTGTTAGATAAAAACTTTACCGATAAGGTAATTGCAGAAGGTGCTGCAATTGAAAAACAAGCGCAAGAATTGGAGAAAGAAATATTAGAGTTTGTTAACGCCTTAGTGCTTTAGTGTTGTGTATAGAAATTGTATCAAACTATAATTTAGTTTTTTATATCCAACCAAAAAAGATGCAAAGCAAATGGTTAACAAAACCAATTATACCAAAACATTTAGCTTTTAAAAAATAAGCAATTAAAGCATGTAAGAACATATAAGATTTTATACCGATTGTACATTCAATATAGCATTGTCATTAACCATTCTAAAATAGTTTGGACTATTTTAGAATTAGAATTTATTTTAGATTACAACACCTGCAACAGCGAGGCAGAAATGCCAAATTAATTACTGCATATTGCAATTTTAGAAGAACAATTAAAATTTAGAATTCATATTTTTCAACTACAAAAAATCTATTCTAAAATATTCCAAGTAATACAATTTAGAACGCCGCCGTTATCCGCAATATCATTGCTACAAAGCGGTATTATTAAATGACTATTAAATAGTTTTTCAAATAATTTAACCACAACATCATCTTCTTTCATGTTGTAGGTTGGCAAAAAAATTAGGTTGCTCATTTCAAGGTAGTTCATGTAAACGCCATTGGCTTGCGATATTTTTTTATTGTTGTAAGGGTTATACGGAATTTCAATATACTCTAATCCTGCATTATGTATTGCAATTTTTAAAGCTCTTTGAAACTCCTCTTTTTCTTTAGAGTTATTATTAATGAGCACTGTATTCTCATCTAGAAAACGAACCATACCATCGGCATGTCCGGTAAAATCTTTTGGGTGTTGTGGTATGAAAAATAATTTATCAACTTCAAAAAGTTCACGGAGTTTATGTATCAATTTGGTTCTTGTGTATGATGGATTTTCACTAAAAACTTTATCACACATAATAATTTTATCATTGCATTTAATAATGTTTCTGCCATGTAAAACAATATCCGATATGATGAGTTCCGTAATTTTGTTTTTGCAAAATTCACCAACATCCGAAATGCTTTTAGCCCACATTTTACTTTTTAAATAGTCAGGTGAATAAACGAATTTTACAAACCTGTCTTTAGTAATTTGTATTGGCATATAATCAACTGCCCACACATCTTTTGTATTGGCAATTTGCTTTGGTATGATACCGTTTTTTGTAAGCGCAAGTTCAAATTCGGTATAGAATTTTGAATATTTTATTGGCAAACAATCTGCCACATAAAGCGTGTTTGTTTTACTGTCAGTAATCATAATTTTTTGAAAGTTTAATGAGTTAGTTTTTAATGTGAATCAAGTATTGAATTTCATGCTTTACTAAAGTTGTAAATGGTGAGTTTGTCATTGCGGAAGCCGCAATCTAAATGAGGTTGCGGGTCAAGCCCGCACCACGAAGTAGCATTAGCGCAAATAAATATACTCATGCTAATAATGACAATTAGATTACGGCTTCCGCCGCAATGACAAAGTTGTTAGAAGTACTTCTTCAAAATAAAAACTATTTCAACCCTTGATTTGCATTTTTACTTTTTAGTGTAACAGAAAACATTCTAACACCAATGAAAATTGGTAGTAAAATATTCTAAAATTATTTCTAAAATAGCATCAACAGATTTCTGCGGAATGCTTACTTTCTCTTTTCTGAAAATTGCATAAACAGCATTTCTAAAATCACCATCGCCAACAAGTTGCCCCGAATTAATATTCCAAACATCTTTAAAGGCATACATCACTTTCATTAAATCATTTTCTTCTATCTCTATTTTTAAATGATGCTGGATGTAATTTTTTAATTCATCTTCATTTATGCAATTGTTGTTTTTTTGATTGGTAAAATATAAGTAGGATAATTCGGCAAGTATTGGATTGCTTAAGCCAACTTGTTTTGCAGCATCTTCATTTGAAACACCACTATATGTTAGCTGTAGAAACTTTTTGTGTGTATTGCCCAACATGGTTAGCAACGTAAGTAGTTTCAAGTCATTTGCTGAATTTTCGTCTAAGTTTAGATTAAATGAAGCATCAATCCTTTTGATGTGATACACGGTTTTATACGCCAAATCAATTTCATTATTTGGTAAACTACTGTAAATATTTAATGTGCAATTTGTAATCTTTAATGGCTTACTAAACAAGCTCAGAATAAGATTACTTTCCTTAATTCCCGTCAAATTATTACTTGCAATATCTATAAATTGTTTTTGTTACTTATTGCTCAAAGCTTGGTTGTAGCAGAGTATTTGTGCGGCTTGTGCATTAGTTGCAAAAACAACATACGCTTTATTATTTACAAAATCATGACACAAAAGCCAGAAATTATTTGAGTTTAAAAGCGTTACGTCAAGCAAATAAAAATCTGAAATTTTAGTTTCTTTTTTACTTTTATTTTGATGCTCCTCTTCATTATTTGTTACGTCCAAATACGCATCAATAAACATTAATTTATGTCCTTTCTTTAAAGATTCATAATGAAATAGTTTTCCCATACTTTCAGATTTCTCTAAAGCAACAAGCAATTTTAGTAACTTCTTTTTCTGAAAATAAATCAACTCATCCAACACTTGTTTTGGTGTTGCTTTCTTTTTTAGCAAAATATTTTCATACACAAAAGTATTGTAACTATTGGTTGACAGTCCAATTTCGGGCAACACATCAAACGCATCTAGCTTTTTGTTTTGCGCATCAGCTAAAATTTCTAATTCACTTTTGGGAGTACTTAGCAAATATTTTTTTGCACGTAATTCAAGTACCCAAATTGCGTTTTCAATTTCCGATTCATCAAATATTTCTCTCAATATTTTAGAATTGCTTAAAGTAATTGGCAATGCAAATTGCTTCAATATTTTCTCTTCCAATTCCAATACAGCTTCAAACATTTCGGCATCAGCACTTGGGCCACCTTTCTTTTCAAACTCATCCTTTAATGAGATGTAATAAATTAGTTCCTGCTTTAATGATTTACTTTTCATGTTGTTAATATTTATTTGGCAATAGAATTTCTGCTCATGCTTTTTTGCACAAGTGACTATTGATTGTTTGTAAAATTTATTTTTTAGTTATGGCAGTAGAATGGCTTTATGCGCAGGTTTGGTGCAGATGTGGTGCTAAATGAAATGATTTAGTTATTTGTAATTAATTCAAAAACGTTTTATATTGTTGAAGTCTTTTTTCTTTACCGTTAGTCCCTAATCTTCTTAAGCCAGATGGAGAAGGAGAATGCAAAATCATTACTGTGTATTTTTTCTCTCCAATAAATATGTGTTGTATTTTTTTATCAATATTAGAAAAGTTATGGCAGAAAGTTTTACCTATTTCTTCATAGAACTTTCTATTTATAAATTTTTTTACATACTCACTGGTATAAATTAAAGTATCAATTTGAGGATTATCTGATAATAATTTTTTGAGATTCTTAAAGGTTATTTCAATTAATTTATCATCACTTGATAAGCCATCTTTGTGAATACATATATCAACAATGTCAGTAATTCCAATCTGTTTTGATTTAAGGAAATTTTTACGCTGCAAAATTGCATTATCAGTATTTGCTTTATCAAACTTAACATCGAAACTACTAGATATTAAATCCCAAAAACTATTGTCGCAACTTCCATAATAGAAGTTTACATCTTGTTCATTTAAAACAGGTGTGGGTAAACAAAATCTTTGTGGTGGTATTGTTCCGATAATTAATTTAGTTGAACCTAAAGGAATAAATGGTTCGAAGGGATGCTTTGATGTATTTTCCATCTTTTTATTCTTATAAATTTGTGCCACAAACATATTCGATTTGAATATGCAAAATAAAACTATTTTATTAAGGAGTGTTTATATAAATAGTTAATAATCAATTAATTATACATTATTATTTATAATAATTATATAATTAAATATAGGTTTATTGATAATAAAAAAGCACCACAAACGTGATGCCTTTTCCTTGGTTTTTGATGGTGGGAAAAAAGGTTTTTCTTCACTCAGATTTCTTTAATATTAATAAAAATATCCAAAATAAAATCACCCATTTTTTGATGTATTAATTGGAGTATTTATCATACTATTATTTCAAAATGTATTGAAATAAAATTGAGAATTGTAAATTTATTATTCAGTTCAAACGAGTATTAATAGCAAAAAAAACGGCTACTATCATTGAGATAGCAGCCGCTTTATATAATAAAAGATAAATTATTTTGATATTACCAATCGCCCTTGATTCATGAATTCTGATCCAACTAATTTTACAGAATATAAACCATCTGTTAACGATAACCCATCTATTGCAATAGTATTATCGCCATTTACAACAGTTATTGATTTGGTGTAAACTTCGCGCCCAGCATTATCATAAATACCAAGTGCTACTTTTTCATTTTTATTTGAAAATGTTTTTATGTTAAAACGCCCGCCAATTGCAGGTACTGGATAAAATCTAAAATTATCGGTAGTAGCATCGGTAGTAGCCAAACCAGATGTGATACCTACCACAATACGCAATGTTTTATCAGTAATAAAATTATAGGAAGCGTGGTGTTCAGTAGTTCTAATTACAACAAAATATGGTTTTGTGCGTGCGTGTTCTGGCAATGTATTCCAGTTAAATGCTCCAGTGGCTTGACTAATACCATTTGTTGCAACAAAAGTTGCAGGACTATTTGATACAGTAAAAGGTTCGCCATTTGCAGTAATTGTCATATAATCTTGGTCAGGTTCGTGCGATGTTGATGTGAAATTCATATTTGAATTTATACCAACATAATACATACCATCAAAACTCGGATTAATATTGCAAGTGGTAGTTACAGAATCTTCATTGTTATCGCTTGATACAACAAGGAATTGCATGTCGCGGCGAATATTTCCAATTAATACGCCAGCCCTATATTCTTTAACCAATACTGATGAAACATAGTTACCTAATGCATTTGGCAAAAAAGAAATTTCACCAGTAGCCGAATTCATGCTGAAAGGCATAGTAACATCAGATGAAGGATGCACATAACCAGTAATTGGCATAGCACCATCCAATGGAACATCTAACTGCCAAGCCAATGAATCGCCATCAACATCAAATGGCATTGGGTTATAAATAAAAGGGACATTTACTTGTGCCAATGTTACTGGCATATTCATAAAATTGGGAGAAGAGTTATTGCTTACAGCCAGCAATACATTTTCTAAATAAAAGTTGTTACCACTTGGAGTTGGCAAATTTAAAATAGCAGCATTACGGCAGCAATCTTCCCACGAAATTTTAAAACTTCCTGGTGCTGCAAAAGTCATTGTATCCACGTAAGTGTACATTTCTACGCCATTACCAATAGATGAAGCAGGTGAAACGGCAACATTATGCGACACAATTAACATTCCGTTTGCGTCAGAATATATAATAGTAGCTGTACTGTACATTGGCACACCAGTGGTATCGCGAAACGCCATTAGTGTAACCTTGTAAGTTAAACCTCCAATATTTTCGGAAGTAATTTGTCCGCCCATAAGGTGAGTGGCGTGTGTTGCCGAAAAACAAAGCATTGCAGCAAATAAAACAGTATAGATTTTTTTCATTTTAATTTATTTTGGGGTTATTTATTATACTATTTAAGTTTAATTTTAGAAGTATCGTTAAACAATTATAAAGTAAATGTATAATATTTTTTGAATGAACAAATTTAATTGAGTAATTTTTAAACTCGTTTTTTATCTTGCAAAAAATAAAAAACGTCAGCACAAATTTGATTGCTAAATCTAAAAACATTTAACTAAAAATATTTGTTATTTTAGCACATAACATTATGTTTGTATTTAATAAGTGTAACAATAACACTCTAATAATTTTACGATGATTAAAAGATTACTTTTTGCTTTTGCTATTATTCTTTCATATACAAACGCCAGCGCAACAAGCGGCATTTTTGAAAGATACATTATTTTAGATTTTGGTGTTACCAATTATGTGAGTGGTCCTAGTTTCAACAACCAAAATTTAGGTACCTATTCTAACACTTCAAATTTTGTTTTGAAAGGTGGGCAAATAAAAACTTTTAAAAATAGTGGTGATGATATTACTGGCGCAACCATGTTTTATAGAATTAGAACAACGGGTGACACAACTAATGTCGCATTTACAAGTTTAAATTTACCTTTCGATTCTAATCTTCCAGCAATGGGAGACCAATTATGGCAAGACAACACACAAAACATTTTATTTACGCAAGGTTTAGCAAATGGCTATTATGATTTAGAAGTTTACTTCACAGCTTCATTCACTTACACTGGTGGTTCTGGCACATACACGCATATCGACAACAACGGTTCTATAAATTACAAAGCACATTTTACCATAAACTCAAACATAAATTGTGCGTTTAATTTGGGTAACGATACCACAATTTGTGGCACTACACCACTTACTATTTTAGGCCCAAATGCAACAGGTACAAGTTATAGCTGGAGCAATGGTAGCACAACGCAAAGCATTACAGTAAGTACAAACGGAACTTACTCACTTACAACCAACAACAATGGTTGCACTGCAAGCGACTCTATAAAAGTAAATTTTATAGCTCCAACAACTTTTAGTTTAGGTAATGATGTGGCAAGTTGTGGCGCGGCAGGCGTTACTTTAAACACAAGCTTTTCGCTTGCGCAGATAGATGATACACTAACAATAACTTACGATGCCACGCAAGGCTCAACGCAGCTTGTGGGCTCTGGAAGGGTATATATGCACTCGGGCATTAAGGTAAATGGTGGTGCATATATTTGGCTAGGCAATTGGGGACTTAACGATGGCGTAGGCCAAATGGATTCGTTAGGAAATAATCTTTGGCGTATAAAATTAAACCCAAAAGCATATTACGGATTGAATGGTGTTTTTACAATTGATAGTTTGCAAATAGTGTTTAGAAATGCCACCGGAACTGCAACAGGTAAAGACAATTTCGGAAACAATATAAAAGTAAAATATGGCAGTAATATTAGTGCCGCAACTTCAACTTTTGCGGGCATAGCCTTAAACAAACAAGCTGGCACTGCGCAAAGTATTTTATGGAGCAATACCTCAACAATGCCAACATTAAATGTAACTACATCGGGCACTTATTCAGTAACCGTTACAACCACTTGCAACTTTGTTTACCACGATACAATAAACGTAACCCAACAAGCTATACCTATTGTAAATGCAGGTGCTAACCAAGCTATTTGCCCTGGGCAATCGGCTACATTTACAGCACAAAATGGCTTTGCAAGCTATAGCTGGAGCAATGGCGCAACATCACAATCAATAACAACAAACGTTGATGGCGATTATATTTTGACAGCCATAGATGCCAATGGTTGTAGCGGTATTGATTTGGTAAACCTAACCACCACAACCGAACCTACTACAAGTTTTACGAATGTAACCAATGGTGCAACAGTAACTTTTACAGCAACTTGCAACATGGCAAGCCCAACTTTTAAATGGGATTTTAACAATGATGGTGTTATTGATAGCCAAACAGGGCCTACAGTTACGCATACATTCACGCAAAATGGTTTATACATAACAAAATTAATAACAACAGTTAGTTGTGGCGATGATACAGTGCAGAAACTAATAAACATAAATATACAAGGTATTGATGATGTTGCTAACAGGCAATTTAATATTTACCCTAATCCGTTTAGTAACGAATTAATTGTTGAAAACACAAACGAAAATACGCTACAAAGTATTGATATTATCAGCACTTTGGGGCAAACGGTTTATGTGAACAACAACGTAAACAATAGCAAAAAAATTACTATAAATACTACTGATTTTAATAAAGGAATTTACTTTATCCGCACAAAATCAAACGGAATAACATCAAATAAAAAACTCATTAAATATTAATAATATGAATAAATTTTTTACTCTAATTTTAGCTTGTGCTGCCTCAGTTGCTTCGGCAAGCCACCATGTAACAATTACGGTTGATACAAAAGCATTTCCCAATATAGATTGTGCCGCTGGTGCTGATGTTGGTGCAGCTTCACTTGGTGTTTTGCCACCAGAGAAACTTTATTTACATTCGGGTTTATGCACCAGCGACCCAACTGTTTGTTTTGATAATATAACGGTATTAAACTCGTCTGTTTGGGAGCATGTTGTTGGAAATTGGCAAGCAGGTGCTTGTCCTGATGATAATGTAGGGTTAATGCAACACCAAGGTAATGGTATTTGGAAAATTGAATTGATTTTAGAAAATTATTTTACGGCATTATCAGGTCAAGTGTATTTAGGTAGCACTTCTAGTGGAGAGTCTGACTTGTGGGATACGATAGCTGAGCCAAACCCTTATACATTAGGATATGTTTTTCGCACAGGCTCTAATTGTACTAAAGGCTCTGATTTAGGGCCAAACAATGCATGTATGGATTATTTTATTGGCTTTTTAAATGCAACGCCTGGTTATATAAACCCGGGAACTGATCCAATGACATTAAACTATAACCCTCCTGGAGCTTCATTTTCGGTAGGTTTAAAAGATGAACCAAACATTGTTTATAACCATGTGGTTTACCCAAATCCTTCAAATGAAATTACCAACATTAAATTCTTTTTAACCGAAAGCCAGAAAAGCTTTTCAATGAAAATATTTGATGCTACAGGTACATTGGTAAAAACTTTTAATGAAGGTAGCATGGCGGCTGGCGACAAAAAAATGATTTGGGACAGAACAAATAACACTGGCGAAAAAGTTGCTGCTGGTGTATATTATTTTACAATGCAAAGCAAAAACTCAATAGTATCGGATAAGATTGTTGTTATTGACTAATCAATTGGTACTATTGAAAGAATTTTGAAGCATTAATTGAAAAATGTTTTCTTTACATAAATTTAAAACAAAAATAAAATGAAAAACTTAATTTTAAGTGCGTCTGCAATTGCAATAATTGCATTTTCGGGTTGTGATAAACATGATGAAGAAGCTAAGATAATTACTTTAAATGCTACATTAAAGCAAGGAGAAATATATACTTTAGATGTAAAAAGTTATGGTGATGCTGATGATAATTACACTGCTATAATTTCGGCGCAAGCAAGTAACTTTAGCAAAAGTGAGGTAACTGAAAATACAAAATTTTCTTACACGCCAGCTGCAAATTTTACAGGTTCTGATAAAGTTGTTATTTCATTAAACGAGCTTGAACATAGAAATGGAAAGCACCACAGCAATGCTCAAACAACGGAGCCAAACGATGTTGCCAATGAACACCCAACATGCAACAAAGGTGCAAACAAGCCGCACCACGAACGCACCGAAACCGAAGCAATTGTTACAATTAACTTCAACGTAATAAGTACCGAATAATAAATGGTGCACAAATAAAAAAAGGCTTCTTCAAATTATTTGAAGAAGCCTTTTTTTTTGTTTCAATAATTTTTTATTCAGCGTAATATTTAAAGAACAACGGAATAGTTTCTATTCCTTTAAAGTAATTGAATACACCATAATGTTCATTCGGCGAGTGCAGCGAATCACTGTCCAAACCAAAGCCCATTAATACTGATTTTAAGCCTAACTCTTTCTCAAACAAAGCAACTATTGGAATACTACCTCCACCGCGTGTTGGTATTGGCTTTTTACCATAGGTTTCTGTCATTGCTTTTTCGGCAGCTTTGTATTCTTTCGAGTCCGTTTTGGTAAGGTATGCTTCGCCACCGTGGTGCGGTTTTACTTTTACCTTAACTGATGCTGGTGCAATACTTTCGAAGTGTTTTTGAAACAATGCTGTTATTTTATCGGAGTTTTGGCTTGGTACTAAACGCATACTTAATTTAGCAAAAGCCTTTGATGGCAACACTGTTTTTGCGCCTTCGCCAGTGTAGCCGCCCCAAATACCATTTACTTCTAATGTTGGGCGTGTACCTGTGTGTTCAAGCGGTGTGTAGCCTTTTTCGCCACGCAATGCTGCAACACCTAAATCTTTTTTATAGGCTTCTACATCAAATGGTGTGCGGGCTAACTCGGCACGTTCATCAGCGCTAAGCTCATTTACATCATCATAAAAACCCGGTATTGTAATGTGGTTATTTTCGTCTTTCATTGAGGCTATCATCTCACATAAAATTTGTGCAGGATTGCCCACTGCGCCGCCATAAACGCCACTGTGCAAATCGCGGTTAGGGCCAGTTACTTCAACCTCTACATAGCTTAAGCCACGTAAGCCAACGTCAATACTTGGTGTATCATTTGCCAAAATAGATGTATCAGAAATTAAAATTACTTCGGCTTTTAATTTTGCTTTGTTGGCACTTACAAAAACGCCCAAATTAGCACTGCCTACTTCTTCTTCGCCCTCAATCATAAACTTTACGTTGCATGGCAAAGTGTTAGTTTTCATCATTGTTTCAAATGCTTTTACGTGCATGTACATTTGCCCTTTGTCATCGCAACTGCCACGTGCAAAAATTGCCCCTTGTGGGTGTACGTCTGTTACTTTAATAACTGGTTCAAATGGTGGTGAATCCCACAGTTCAAGCGGGTCGGCGGGTTGCACATCATAATGACCATACACCAAAATTGTTGGTAATTTGGCATCGAATATTTTTTCGCCATACACTATTGGGTAACCCGCAGTGGGCATCACCTCAACGTTATCGGCACCTGCTTCAATTAATTTTTCTTTTACGGCATCTGCCATTTTAAGCACATCGCCTTTGTATTTAGGGTCGGCACTTACGCTTGGTATGCGCAATAAATCAAGCAATTCATTTAAGAATTTGTCTTTGTTTTGGTTGATGTAATCGGTTTGTAATGACATGTTTTTTTGTTTTAATTTTTGTGTGGCGAAGATGGAAAAATAATTTTATTGTAGCTAAAATTTACGCGTGAATTATGTGGCGAATGGTTGAGGCTTAAATTCTCGTTATTATTAAACTGGACACTTAGGTTCTGCCCATTTGTTGGTGTAGCCGCCATTCGCGTAAAGCTAATAATTTTACGAAACCGCTGAAATTGATGGATAGCGGGGAATCTGAAGGATTCCGATTTGAATAGTTTAGCATGAAAAGTATATAAATATCAGACAGTAACTTTCGCACAACCACGAAGCGGTTGAATGAATTCGGATGTTCAACCACTTCGTGGTTGTTGTAGCGTTTATCTTGTTTTTGATACCTCGAATTTCATTCGAGGTTATTGATATTAAAGTCCTTCAGACTTAGAATAACCTATTCTTAGCTTGACGCGAATGGTGAGGGTGCCAAGCTTGGGCAAATAAATAAGTTAGTTACAACTATCGGTACTTCTCAACGAAAATTTGAATACTCGTTAACTTTATACCAAAACATTTAACTTTTCAAAGAATTACAATAACTCGTCCCGTTTGATAACAAAGAGATAAGACATATAAGAGCATATAACGTTACACTTATTGATAATTTGAATAGCTATTTTGCTTTGGTAAAAAACATTTAGCTTTTCAAAAAACAACCATAACTTGTGTTGTTTGCTAACAATGGGATAAGACATATAAGAGCATATAACGTTACACTTATTTATAATTTGAATAGCTATTTTGCTTTGGTAAAAAACATTTAGCTTTTCAAAAAAATACCATAACTTGTGTCGTTTGATAACAACGGCATAAGACATATAAGAGCATATAACGTTACACTTATTTATAACTTGAATAGCTATTTTGCTTTTCAAAAAATAACCATGCTTGTCCCGTTTGATAACAACGGGATAAGACATATAAGAGCATATAAGGTTACACTTATTTATAATTTGAATAGCTATTTTGCTTTTCAAAAAACAACCATAACTTGTATCGTTTGCTAACAATGTGATTAGGCAATTTAAGAAGATATCAACCAGGCTTTCACAAAGTATCTTATTTTTCATGCAATTGTAATACACCGATATGAGTTTGGAGTTGTAGCAAAATATTTCATAATAATTTTAGTATGGCCTCAAAAATAAATAGGTTTGCAAAAAATATATTTTTATGGATGCATTTATTGTAAATGGAATTAGAACTGCTGTTGGCAATTTTGGCGGCACTTTATCTGCCGTAAGGGCTGATGATTTGGCTGCGCATGTATTGGCTGCCCTTGTTAAACAAAACCCCTCTTTAGACCCTACTGCAATTGATGATGTGTTGCTTGGTTGTGCCAATCAAAGTGGCGAAGACAATAGAAATGTTGCCCGCATGGCTTTACTACTCGCTGGTTTGCCAATTACTGTGCCTGGCGAAACTGTAAATAGGTTATGTGCATCGGGGCTGTCGGCAAGTATAGCTGCGGCGCGTGCCATAAAGTGTGGCGATGCGGATGTGATGATTGCTGGTGGTGTTGAAAATATGACACGCGGCCCTTGGATAATTTCAAAAACATCAACACCATTTGGGCGCGATGCACAAATGTTTGATAGTAGTTTTGGGTGGCGTTTTATAAACCCAAAAATGCAGGAAATGTATGGCACTGATGCCATGGGGCAAACGGCCGAAAACCTTGCCGAACTTCATAAAATAAGTAGAATTGACCAAGATAAATTTGCATTGTGGTCGCAACAAAAAACAGCCGTTGCACAGGCAAATGGCAGGTTGCAACAAGAAATTTCGCCACTTACAATACCACAAAGAAAAGGTGAAGCCATAGTGTTTGCAAAGGATGAATTTGCAAAAAACAATACTTCTTTGGAAGGATTGTCATCACTAAAAACATCTTTTAAAAAAGATGGGACTGTTACTGCGGGTAATGCATCGGGCTTAAATGATGGTGCGGCTGCATTGTTATTTGCATCAGAAAATGCACTGAAAAAATATAACTTAAAACCATTGGCACGCATTGTAAGTATGGGTGTGGCAGGCGCAGAGCCTCGCATTATGGGTATTGGGCCTGTGGAATCGGCAAACAAAGCACTTAGCAAAGCAAATTTATCATTTAATGATATTGATATTATTGAATTGAATGAGGCATTTGCCGCACAGGCATTGGCTTGTACACGAACGTGGGGATTAGCTGATGATGATGCACGTATAAACCCCAATGGGGGCGCAATTGCATTGGGACATCCTTTAGGAATGAGTGGGGCTAGAATTTTAAATTCGGCAGCTATTGAATTGCATCTTCAAAATAAAAAATATGCATTGGTTACTATGTGTATTGGAGTTGGGCAAGGGTATGCAGTAATTATTGAGAGGGTATAATTGACGATTAACGATTAACGATTGTATAATTAACGATTAACGATTGTATAATTAACGATTAACGATTGTATAATTAACGATTAACGATTGTGTATACCAAAACCCAATTTGCTTTTCAAAAAATAACCATACTTGTCCTGTTTGATAACAACGGGATTAGACATATAAGAACATATAAGGTTATACTTATCGTTAATTCAAAAACCTAATTTACTATTCAAAAAATAACCATATAAGAACATATAAGGTTATACATAATGATAATTTGAAAACTAATTTGCTTTAGTATAATTAACGATGCCAACATTAACAATTAAGGATTGTAAGATTAACGATTAAGGTTGCGACAATTTTTGTTGTAGATTTTTACGGCTTTCAAAGTTTTCTTTTCGCGTATTACAGCAAACGGAAAAGACATGACCACGAAAACTGCGCCTACAACCATTTGAAGAGGATGATATGTATTATTTACGACTATGGTAGCTATATTATAACCCTACAATCCACCGCCAGCCAAACTAAAAAAAGCACCCAAAGCCTTATTTATTTTCGCATTTTTAAATGATGCTTTTGCTTCTTTATCGGTTTCAATTATTTGATTTAACTCAAAATTATTTAAGGTTTTACCGTTTATAGAATAGATTTTTTCACCTCCGTTTTGGTTAATTAAAATCGTGTCTTTTGTAGCTTGTGCTTTTGCAATAAGGCTATTGAATAAGCATAGCAGTAGGGTAAATAGTTTGGACATAAATTTTAGATTTTGGGTATTTTATATTTACAATATTAGAAAAACGGCGTTTGCATTTATATAATAAAATTAAAAATTTCCTAGTTTATTGAGCCCTAAACCAGGGTTTTCATTCAGCATTATTTTTCCATTTTCTAAGGCAGGGTTTTCAAATGGGTTATTGTTTATCATAAATGGGCCATCTAAATCTACCCAGTTGGCAAGCGGTGCCAATTGCGCTGCGGCAAGGTTGGCACATGAACTTTCATTCATGCAACCAATAAGCACTTTGAGTTTTAATTGCTTGGCATGTTCAATTATTTTATATGCCTCACGCATGCCGCCGCATTTCATTAATTTTATGTTTATACCGTTAAATGATTCTGCCATTTTTTCAATGTCAGCAATGGTTTGAAAACTTTCGTCAGCAATAATTGGAAGTATATTTTTTTGTTTGAGCCAAGCCGTTTCTTTGTCCATGCTTTTGGGCATTGGTTGCTCAATAAAAATAACATTTTGTGTACTTAGCCATTCTATAATATCAAGTGCCATTTCTTTGTTAGCCCAAGCCTGATTGGCATCAACACAAATAGGCTTGGTGGTTATTTGCCTAATGCAATTAATAATTTCGGTTGGATTATTTGCATCTAACTTAACTTTTAAAATAGAAAATTCTTTTGCCTCATTTACTTTTTGCTCAATTACACTGAGCTTGTCAATGCCTATTGTAATTGATGTGGCAGGCATTTTCAGTAAATTACAGTTGTATAATTTGTGCCAAGGTTTATTGAAAAATTTACCTAACAAATCGTGTAACGCAATGTCAACGGCTGCTTTGGCGGCAATGTTATTCGTTTGTAAATTGTTTACATAATCTAAAATGTGGTTTATTTCAATTGGGTGATTGAATGTTGACAAATCAATTTTTTGCAGAAAAGATATTACAGAGTCTTGTGTTTCGGGCAAATATGGAGGGAGAGATGCCTCGCCATAACCTACCAAATTGCGAAAGTGGATTTCGATAAAAACTACTGGCGTAAATGTTCGCTGGCTGTTTGCAATACCAAACGGATGTATTAGTTGAAGGTTGTATTTATGGTAACTGATTGTCATACTATTCAAATAAATTTTGCGTTGTAAACATATTGTAATTGATGTAAATGACAAATTGCAAAATTTTTCAAACCTTTGTTGGCATAAGTGCCGTAGTCGATAACTTAAGAAACCATGCGCAAGTAGCTGTTTCAAAAAACAACTAAAACTTGTCTCGTTTGCTAAAAACCATATAAGGCATTTAAGAACATATAAGCCAGACTTTCAAAATATAATTTATGCCTTGTATGGCTTTTTCAAAAACAGCCATAACTTGTCTCGTTTGCTAAAAACCATATAAAGCATTTAAGAACATATAAGCCAGACTTTCAAAATATAATTTATGCCTTGTATGGCTTTTTCAAAAACAACCATAACTTGTCTCGTTTGCCAAAAACCATATAAAGCATTTAAGAACATATAAGCCAGATTTTCAAAATATAATTTATGCTTTATACAAATTGCTTACACACTCTAAATTTACAAAACTTGAAGTGATAATTTTCTATGTAAGTTTGTTTTGTATAATTGCATACATAGTTTAAAAAATTAATAATAAAACAGATGAAAATATTAGTTACAGGTGGCGGCGGTTACATTGGCAGTCACACAATAGTTGATTTAATTGAAAATGGTTTTGATGTTGTTTCTATTGACAACCACAGCCGTTCACACGCATTTATTTTTGATAGGATAGAAACGATTACAGGCAAAAGAGTAAAAAATTATACCATAAATATTTGTAATTCTTCGGAATTAGAAAATGTGTTTTCGCAAGAAAAAGACATAGCTGGGGTTATTCACTTTGCTGCTTTTAAGTCGGTGCCTGAGTCGGTAAAATCACCAACTTTATATTACCAAAATAACATTAATAGTTTGGTTAATATGTTAGATTGTTGTTTAAAATTTAATGTAAATAATTTTGTATTCTCATCATCCTGTTCAGTATATGGCAATGCCAAAACACTACCAGTTACTGAAGAAACGGAGCTTTCGCAAGCAGAATCACCTTATGCTTTTACCAAACAAATTGGCGAAGAAATTTTGAATAATTTTTCTAACAACTCCAATATTTCGCAAATAATATTGCGTTATTTTAATCCTGTAGGGGCGCACCCAAGCTCATTAATTGGCGAATTAGGATTGAATAAACCAGAGAATTTAGTACCGTTTATTACGCAAACTGCAATTGGCAAATTACCAAAACTTACTGTGTTTGGTAATGATTACGATACCCGTGATGGTAGCTGCATCCGCGATTATATACACGTTTGCGACATTGCACACGCACATACAAAAGCTGTACAATATTTACTCAAACACACTTCAAAAATCACCAATTTGTTTAACCTCGGTACGGGTACGGGTATTTCGGTATTAGAGGCTATACAGGCGTTTGAGAAGGTGAGTGGTGTAAAATTAAATTATGAAATTGGTGCAAGGCGCGCTGGCGATGTAATAGATATTTATGCCAATAACAATAAAGCAAAATCCGAATTAAATTGGATTCCTAAATATGATATAGATGGTATGATGGATACTGCTTGGAAGTGGGAATTGAAGTTGGCAGAAAAGTAGTTTGAATAGTTTTATTTGTTTTTCGGATACCAAAACGAAGGCACTTTTCTTAAAATAAACATAAATTGTTCAGTTTGCTAACCTAGCCAAAAATTGAGTGTAATGAAGTATTTAGCTTGTATGCAAATACATAAAAAAATAAGGGATTATTTTTTTGAAAGTTATTCACTACACATTAATTTTAAAAACCGACTTTACCAATTGGTCTTTGTAAAAAGCACCGATAGGTACAGTTTCTTTTGCGGTTTCAACAGTGTTTCCACTAATTGATTTTACGGCATTTAGTTGCAATATATAAGATTTATGAATACGCACAAACTCTTTTGCTGGCAAGGTTTCTTCCATTTTTTTCATGGTCATGTGCGTTACATAATGTTTGTCTTTTGTGTGTACCTTCAAATAATCTTTCAAGCCTTCAACATATAATATTTCATCAAAATTTAGCTTTACCATTCGCCCATCAACTTTAATAAAAATAAAGGTTTTGTTGGCTTCTGCACCAACACTTTCATTGCCCTTAAAAACATTTATTGCCTTGTTTACCGACTTCAAAAATCTATCAAATGGTATTGGTTTAAGCAAATAATCAAGCACATCTAATTCATAACTTTCTATTGCATAGTTTGGATAAGCGGTAGTTAGAATTATTAATGGTGGATTTTTTAATGATTTAATAAAACTCAAACCATCAATCAATGGCATGTTAATATCCAAAAAAAGCAAGTCTATTTTTTGCTTGTGCATCAGCTCTAAAGCCTCAACAGCATTGGCACAGCGGGCTATCAAATTTAGTTCGGGAACATTGGTTATGTAACCATCCAAAATATCTAAAGCTAAGGGTTCGTCGTCAATTATTAAAGTGTTTATCATGGTATTATGGTGTAAATTCTATTTGTAATTCGGTTATATAATTGTTTAGGGTAGTTGTTGTAGTTAATTTATGCCTGTTAGGATATAGCAAAATAAGGCGTTTCTGCACATTTTGCAAACCAAATCCGCTTGGTAATAGCTCATTTTTCAAACCAGCACCTAGCGAATTTTCTACTATTAATGTTAAGCCATTGGGTAAAAATTCTAAACTAATATTTACCCAGCCATCAATGCTATTAAGCCCATGTTTAAAGGCATTTTCAACAAATGGGATAAGTAAAAATGGTTCAATATCAATTTCATTTGGTTTACCATTTAAAGTTAAATTAATTTTATCATGTTTATTATGCCTTATTTTTTCAAGCTCAATGTAATCGTAAATAAACTGAACCTCTTTGTTTATTGGCACTTTGGCCGAATTGCAATCGTACAAAGTATAACGCATGAGGCTACTTAGTTTTAAAACTATATCAGGCGTTTGTTCCGATTTTTGCAAACTCAAAGCATAAATATTATTTAAACTATTGAATAAAAAGTGTGGATTCACTTGCGCTTTCAAGGCATTTAACTCCAATTGCAAATTGTCTTTTTCCAATTCCAAAATTTTATTTTGTGTAGAAATTGCATACCAAGTATATTTAAGTGAGTAGGTAATTACAAATGCAAATAGTCCTTCAAGCACATCGTACAGCGGCACAAGCGTATTTATATAATAACTCATCCTTAGCGTTATCCAGCTTAATGGTAATTGGTGCAACACAAAATAATTGAAATAAGAATAGGTAAATAATGAAGCAACAGTGAGAATGATATAGGCTGTATACTTTTTTTTATTTAGATAATTTGGCACCAAATAATAGAGGTGTAAATACACAAAAGGCATTTGTGTAAATATGTACGTAAATGAAAAAAGAAAAGCACTTTCGAGTCCGAAAATTCTAATAATATCATACAATGTGCGCGACAACCAAGCAATCCAGAACAGAGTGTGTAACACCATTCTGCGTTGCGTATTGCTAATATTAATGCCTAAAACGTACATATTATTTTTAATTACTAAAGTAAATTTATTAATCCAAAAACGAATATATTTTTAAATAGACATACGCACCTAATAAATAGACTTATCATTCAAAAATAATATGCTTATTTGCTATATTATTTTTGAATGATGCAACAAAACTACAAACTTACTCTTACGATATTCATACTAATTTTTAGCATTTCATTAAACTTATTTATTGCTAAGAGTGCCGAAAAAAAAGGCACGCCAACCACCAAAGCGCAATTGGGCGAAGCTTTATTTAATGACAAAATTTTATCGTCAGATTTTTCTATTAGTTGTGCAAGTTGTCACAATGCTAATTTTGCTTTTGCAGATACAGTTGCTTTTAGCAAAGGAGTAGCTAATAAAATAGCAAGGAGAAATACACCTACTGCAATGAATATGGCTGCGCGTAGCATTTTCTTTTTTGATGGCAGGGCAACATCTTTAGAAGAACAAGCACTTGGGCCTATTGAGAATCCCGATGAAATGAATTTGAAAATAGACTCAGCCATCAAGCGTTTGCGTGCTAATAATTATTATAGCAAGGCTTTTGAAAAAATCTTTAATGAACAGCCTAACAAAGAAAATTTGACGCAAGCAATAGCAAGTTTTGAACGTACTTTAGAAACTGGCGATAGTGAATACGATGCTTTTGCGAAAGGCAATAAAAATATTTTTAGTAAGGCTGCCTTGCGTGGCAAAAATATATTTATTGGCAAAGGTAAATGCTTTGATTGCCACAGTGGCGTTGATTTTACCAACGATGAATTTAGGAATATTGGATTATTTAATGAACAAATATTGGCTGATAAAGGACGTTTTGAAATCACAAAAAATATTGCTGATTTAGGAAAATTTAAAGTACCCGGTTTGCGCAATGTAGCCATTACTGCACCTTACATGCACAATGGCATGTTTAAAACCTTATCAGAAGTTGTAAATTATTACAATGAACCCAACAAAATTGTTTTAAATTCAATTGGTAGAGATACGGCAGTAACTAGCTTAAACCTTAGCCAAAGTGAGCAAAATGATTTGGTAGCTTTCTTAGAAAGTTTAACTGATAGAAGGTTTATGAAGAAGTAGTGATGTTTAAATAGTTATAAAACAAAAAGCTCCCGAAATTTCTTTCGGGAGCTTTTTGTTTTATTAGCCCTCCATAGGAGGGTTGGGGAGGCCTCTAATTTTTCATTGGCAAAAAGCTATACTTTTTACCATACTCCAACATTTGTTCGGCAAAGCTGGTTGGGTACTCTACTTTTACGTCCGTAATTTTGTCGCCATCCATAACTGGCACCAACTTAGGTTGAATAAAACCTTTGTAAGGTGCAACGTTTAATTTTGCAAAACGTTCCAAAACTTCTTTGTGCAAAACAGGGTCAATTTTTACGCCATAGCCTTCTACCAATGCGGTTGCAGCTTTGTAGTCGCCTTCGCTTTTTATGCGCTGAATTTCTTTAAGCAACTGCCCAAATAACACACGTAATTTTTCGTAATCGTTTACTTTTACAAATGTTTTACCATCTTTTTTTACATACTCTACTACGTTGTCTTTCTTGCCTTTATCCATAGCCCAACTAGCTACCAATTGGCGGTTGCGCATGTGTGCTTCTTCTAAATTGTCGCCTAATTTTATGCGTGTTAATTGGGTTATTAAACCATTCATTACATAATTATCATATTGCGCTTTGCCCACTTCTAACGATGGCATTGCGCCCATATCTACTAATTTTTTATCCATTATGTAGTACAAGCCAACCAAGTCGGCACGGGCTTCTTCAAGGCAATTTGCATAGTTTTTTAAAGTAACATCGGGCGTTGCAACACCTTCATTTATTTTGCCCGATGCATGTCCAATTACTTCGTGCATGTCTGTGTGCAACATTCCGCTTAAAGCACCATATTTTTTGGCACGTTCCAGTATCTCATCACTAAAAGTAAACTCTTTTGATTGTGGCGATTTTGCACCAACAATATTGTATGATTTTACGATGTTACCCAACGAAACCGACTTGCTACCATGTTGTTCGCGAATCCAATTTGCATTTGGTAGGTTTATTCCTATTGGCGTAGATGGTGCGGCATCTCCAGACTCTGTAATTACAGTAATTACTTTAGCAGTAATACCTTTTACTTCTTTCTTTTTGTGTGCAGGGTCAAGTGGCGAATTGTCTTCAAACCATTGTGCTTCGACGCCAATTGAAGCAATTAGTTTAGAGGCTTCCATGTCTTTCATGGATACACAACTTTCAAATGAACCACGTTTGCCAATAGCATCGCCATATACTTCTATAAATCCATTTACAACATCCAAGCGCGAATCCACATCTTTTACCCAAGCAATATTGTACTCATCCCATTTTTTTAAATCACCAGTTTTGTAATACTCAACCAATAATTCTAAGGTATGTTTTTGGTTTTCATTTTCGGCAACGGTAACTCCTTTTTCTAACCACCCAACAATTTTAGAAATTGCTGCGTCGTACATTCCACCTACTTTCCAAGTTTTTTCAACTAATTTACCACCTTCTTTTATTAGCTTAGAATTTAAGCCATAACTAATGGGTGTTTTGTCATCCTTTTTTGCCATGCCTGCATAAAAAGTTTCCACTTCTTTTTGCGAAACACCTTCATAAAAATTATTGAAAGAGTTTTTTACATTATCAATACCAGCAGCTAAATTCACAATTTTAGGCTCGAAGCTTGCATCAAAAATAATTGGCTTCATGTCGGTTGCAAATACTTCAACGGTTTTGCCCTCAAGCGGAAGTTGTGCTGCGTCACTGTTTTTAAGCAAGTCAACAAAATATTCGAATGAAAATTCGGGTGTAAATTTGCTGCTGCTGTAGTGGTGGTAGTTTCCATGCGAATACCAAATTTGTTTGGCATAAGTATCAAACTTTTTAAAATCTTCTGAATTTTTGTCGCCATTGTAAGTTGTGTAAATAGCGTCGACAGTGTGGCGTAGCGCAATAGAGTGTTTGCTTTTTTGGTCAAAAATAATATCACGTCCGCACAATGCCGCTTCCGATAAATAATATGCCAATTGTTTTTGTTGCAAAGGCAATTCATTAAAACCATCAATTTGATAGCGCAACACTTGTATGTCGGCAAATCTATCGGCTTCCACTTCAAAATTTTCTTCCGTTGTGGTGGTTTCCGTTTTGGTTTCATCTTTTTTGCTTCCGCAAGATGATAATAACATTGTGCCTGATATGCCAATGGCAACAAGCATTGTAGAATGTTTCATTATATTATTTTTTAATTATTGGATTGCAAAGAAAGAAAAAATTAGTGCTTAGTATGTAGTATTTAGTAGATATACCAAAACAAGAAAGATTTTCAAAAATAACCATTTAACACATATAAGAACATTTAAGGTTGTACTCATTGATAATTTGAAAACTAATTTTCATTAGTACAGTTAAAACTCGCTGCTATACCGAACAATGAAGCAACTAAGAACTAAAAAACTACATTTGCAAAAAAACAATTATGCTAAAACTTATTGAATGTCCGCGTGATGCAATGCAAGGAATTACCACCTTTATTGATACAGAAACTAAAATAAATTACATAAATCAATTGCTTCAAATTGGTTTCGATACCTTGGATGCTGGCAGTTTTGTATCGGAGAAAGCTATACCACAAATGAGAGATTCGGCTGAGGTTTTTAGGAAATTAAATGTGAGTAATTCCAAAACAAAATTATTATCAATTGTGGCAAATTTGCGTGGTGCGCAAGATGCTGTTGCATTTGATGAAATTACATATTTGGGATTTCCATTTTCAATATCAGAAACTTTTCAGCAACGCAATACTAACTCAAGCATTGAGCAAAGTTTGCATAGGGTTGAAGAAATACAAAACCTTTGTTTTAAACACAACAAAACGTTGGTAATTTATATTTCGATGGCGTTTGGCAACCCATATAACGAATTGTGGAATGCAGATTTGGCTATACATTGGTGCAACAAGTTGGCTCAACTAGATATAAAAATAATGCCTTTGAGTGATACAATTGGCGTATCGAACCCTGAAAATATTATTTATTTATTTAGCAATTTAATACCTGCATTGCCCAAGGTAGAGTTTGGTGCACATTTGCACAGCACACCGCAAACTGCAATTGAGAAAATAGAAGCTGCATACAATAGTGGTTGCCGCCGTTTTGATAGTGCCATACATGGTTTTGGCGGTTGCCCTATGGCGGCTGACGATTTAACAGGCAACTTGGCTACCGAAACTTTAATAGGTTATTTTGATAGTAAAAACATTGCTACCAATTTGAATAAAGTGCAATTAGAAAGTGCCTATAATTTGGCTTGGGAGGTATTTCCTAAGCACTAAATATTAAAATAGCAAATATTGTTTTTGGATTATTTCAAATAAGCATTGTTATAGGTGGTGGCGAACACAATATTACGTTATACCATATTCCTACAAACCCATTCTTACCACATCTCTAGTGTTTGCTTGTGCCGTAGGGGTTATATATACATCGGCAATGTTTATGTGTGCTGGGCGTGTAGCTACCCAAAAAATAGTATCGGCAATATCATCACCACTTAGTGGCTCAATGTTTTGGTATGGAATGGCGGCACGTTGTTCATCGCCGCCAAAGCGTACCAACGAAAATTCAGTTTCTACCAAACCCGGCGCTATGTTGCAAACCCTAATGTTGTAGGGTAATAAATCGATACGCATACTTTTTGAAAGTGAATCAACCGCTGCTTTGGTTGCACAATATACATTGCCATTGGGGTAGGCCTCTTTGCCAGCAATAGATGCAACGTTAATTATGTGTCCTACTTTTTCTTTTATCATCATTGGCGCTACCAATTTAGTGATGTATAGCAAGCCTTTTATATTGGTGTCAATCATAATATCCCAATTGCCTATTTCGCCATCTTGTATTGCACCAAAACCTGCCGCCAAACCTGCGTTGTTAATAAGAATATCAATGGTTAAATTCTTGGCTTTAATTTTTTCGAATGCAGCAATTGCTTCATCATTGTTTCTAACATCGAAACAAAGTGGTAAAACTTTTACACCATGTGTAGTTTTAAGTTGCTGTTGCAACGCAACCAGCCTATCGTTGCGGCGGCCCGTAATAATTAAGTTATAGCCTTTGGCTGCAAATAGTTTTGCACATGCCAAGCCAATGCCCGACGTTGCGCCAGTTATAAATACGTTTTTCATGCTGTTGAATAATTTGTGCGAATGTAGTTGTAGTAATATTGTGATGCAACAGTAGTAATACACTTACTGCGCGTAAAGTGTTTGCAATTATTAAATTAAATTTGCAAATATTTTTACTTTGTTCATCTTCGTTTTTAAGTAAGAATATTATTGATAGGTTTTGATGGGGCTTGCATTAACTATTGTACCCCAACTGCGGCGCGCCTCCCGCATTCTATCATACGAAGCCTTGTTTTTGAAACCAACTACAAATGCTAGCGCCGTGCCTAATAATGCTATTAGCAACTATGGAATTGCCAACCTAGTAAACCCGCATTGGGCATACAAAAATGTTTGAATTGTTGACACTACTGCCAATAAATAAATGTCTTTTCTAGTCCAAAAGATAACTTCTTTAAATGAATAATGTTTTCATGCATGCATACAAAATACCTTAATGTGCAAAATAAAAAAACGACTTATTTAGTTTATAAAATTAAAAACTATAACTGTATCAATCCTTTTAACGATTTTAAAATCTAATTCCAATTATTAAAATATCATCTACTTGTTCTAACTCACCCATCCAATCAATATAGAATTGCTGGATGTATTTTCCTTGCTCAACCATAGTTTTTCCTTGAATATTTGAGAGCATTTCACGCAAGCCTGTTGTCATTAATTTTTTACCTCTTTCGCCCCCAAATTGGTCTGGCACACCATCACTAAATAAATACAAAGTATCATTATTTTGAAGATGCAATGAGTGCTGCTCAAAAATTTGTTGAGACTCTGTGTCGCCGCCAATACCAGCCTTTGTAGGTTTTGATACCAAATTTTCAAATGTACCATCTTCTGATTTTCTAAAAATCCACAATGGCCTATTTGCACCTGCATATTGCACAATTTTATTTTTGTAATCAATTTCGCAAAGTGCCATTTCCATACCATCTTTGCTCTTATTATATTTTTGGGTTTGGCCTAATGATTTTTTTACGCCCACATTTACAAACGACAAAATATTTGATACGTTAAGCGGTAAAACTTCGCGCACTGCTTGGTTTAGTTTTTCCATACCAATCATACTCATAAATGCTCCAGGTACGCCATGCCCCGTGCAATCGGCAGCCGATATGTAACATTTATCGTCAACATTTGTAAACCAATAAAAATCGCCGCTAACAACATCTCGTGGTCTAAAATAAACGAAGGCTTTGTTTTCAAAATAATCTACAATATTTTGTGGTTGCGGTAATATGGCTGTTTGAATTATTTTGGCATAATTGATACTATCTGTAATTTCGGTATTTCTTATTTCAATTTCGGTTTTACTTTTTTCTAATTCAATATTCTGGGTTTCAATTTCGGTTTTACTTTTTTCTAATTGTTCATTTTTAAGTTCAATTTCGAAGGTGCGTTGCTTTACCTTTTCTTCAAGCAAAATGTTTTGTGCTTTAAGGCGTTTGGTGTTGTATTTTACAATTTCGCGAATAATAAAATAGGCAATTAAAATATAAACTATATACGCCCAAATTGTTCTGTACCAAGGAGCTTTAATGGTAAAGGTGTAAGATGTAGGCTCTGATAAATTGCCATAAACATCTTTGCTAAAAACATAAAATGTGTATGTTCCTTCATAAATATTAGTGAAAGTTCTTTTGTTGTTGTGGCTCCAATCTGTTTTTTTATCATCAAAATTTTTTAGGTACGTTCTAAATAAAATTTGCTCTTTGTTGATAAAAGAGGTAGCCGAAAACTCAAAATTCAAATCATTGTTATTATATTCTATTATCGGAATTGCGTTATCGGCTTGACGAATTGAAATTACATTTTTATTGTCGATTTTTTGAGAATGGAAACCATCAAAAATAGCCTTATTGTTTTTGTCGGTTATTTTATGAATGATGCTATAGAATTTCTTATTGGCCGACGTTGGTTTTCTAAAATCGTAACGTACAAGCCCATCATTAGTAGCTAACCAGCAATATTTATAAGGTTCTACAAAAAAACCATTTGTTTGCATATTCGGAAATATGCGAAAATGATAGTTGTTAAAACTATAACCACCTGTGGTATTTTTGGTATAATATCCTAGTAAATTAATGCCGTTAGCTGACATTTGCACCCACAAATGGTTTGTGGCATCCATATATGTTTTAAAAACATCGCCATTAGAAATATCAATTTGATTATCAAAAATATTTTCTTGTTTTAAATCAAAAATTTTAGATTGTACACTAGGTTTATTTTTGTTTTTTTCTAATTTCCAGAAACCACTGTTGGTAGCCACTAATATTTTGTTGTTAAAATTTTCGATATTAAATCGATTTTTGTTTCCAGTTTTTCCTACAATTGAGACATCAATTGCCGACACAATTTCAGTAAAATTATTAGCCTTTAAATTATGAATATTGAAAGTAACAATTCCGAAATTTTCAATACCAATAAATACATTTCCTTCCTTGTCTTCCAATAAACTACGGGCATCACCATTAATTTCTAAGTTTTGTGTTAATTCAAAAACACCATTCTTATATTCAAATATTAAAAATTGATTTTTGCACCCAGCATAAAGCAAATTTTTGTTGTAACTTGATTGCAACAGGCTAAATAATTCTATTTCCGAATTGTTTAATTCAGCATTTTCTATTTGTTCATTTATTAAACGTAACAAGCCTTTTTTTGCGCCAAAAAGCAATAGCTTTTCATTGCCAACTTTAAATGGTGTAATGGCATTGCAATAACCTATATAAAGTTCTTTGAACTTATCTTCCTTTTGTAAATAAATTTTTTGGCTTGTGCCTACAAATAATTTTTTTTCGAACATGCATACTGCATTTACATTACCCAATAAATTATTCGTTTCATTATTAACCCGAAACGGTAAAAAATAACTAATCTGCGAAATGCCATTATCAGTAGCCGCCCATATATTTTGGTGCATATCTTCATACACAAAATACACACAGTTATTTATTAAATTTTTCTCCTTGGTAATATTATCCAGCAATTTTCCATCTTCCGCAATAAAATAAATGCCACTAATTTTTGTAGCAATTGCTATGGTTTTATCGTGCAATAAAGTGGCATGATAAACTTCTTGCCCTTTTAATTTTTCGGAGGCTTCACACTCAAATGCTGATAATTTTTGTTCGGTATAATCATATTTATACAAGCCACTGTTGCGTGTTCCAATTAGTAAGTGAGATTTACAATCAAAAATAAAATCGGCTTTTTCTTCGGCAAATAACTCTGTATTTATTATTGGTTGTAAATTGTTGTGTGAGTAATAAAAAAGTCCGGAACCTTTTTGCCTCACTATAAATTTATTGCCCACCTTAAACATTTTGTGAAACGTTGAAGTGGTTGTAGGAAAAGTAGCAGTAAAATTATTGTTTTTAAAACTAAAAATACACTCGTTTGAAAAGAAAATTACTTCATTGCCATTGTTAAAAATACTCCAAATACTTTTAAAATTTCTTAGCTTTTCGGGTAGTTTATCACTTAATGATTCGTAAATAATATGCCCTTTATCATTAGGAACCATCATACCAAATTCATTATGACTACCTACATACACAACGCCATCGTTACCAATTTCTATACAATTTACTGGGTTGTTATTTTTAATGATATCACCACTCCAAATTATACCATTGTTATATAAAACACCTGAATTATTTGCAAAATAAAGAATACCATTTTTCCCCTGCGTTACACCCCAGTTTTGAGGATGTGCTGCATAAATGGTAGGTGTAAAATTTTGAATGAGAGGTATGCCTTGCGAAAAAATATTGTGTACGCACAACAAATGCACAACTATTACAAAACAAATTTTCTTAATCATACCTGCGAAAATATATAAATGATTAGATAAAACTAATTGATTTTTTTTGAGAAAACTTAATGGTTCAATTGCTTATTCGAATTCAAATTTAATTACTGTACAATTTTCTCTTTTAATTTATTTAAATGTCCTATTAAACCTTGTCAATTTCATCTAATATTCTTCTATCATTACTTAAGCGAGGCACTTTGTATTGCCCACCCAACCTATTTTTTTGTTTAAGCCAATTGTAGAAAGTATTGTGATGCAATACTTTAATTTCTAACTTTTTCAATAAAATATTAGCGCTTCTTTTTGCTTCATAATCGCTATTTAAAGTTTTTAAAGTGTTATCTAAATCATCAATAAATTTTGGTATATTTTCGGGTATATTCTCAAACTCAATATACCACTCGTGGCATCCACTTTTATTTTCAAAAAATTTTGGTGCAGCGGTGTATTCTTTTACCATGCAATTATTTTTTTCGCACGCTATTTCGATGGCTTTATCGGCATTGTGTACCATCAATTCTTCGCCAAAGGCATTTATATAACTTTTGGTGCGCCCTACAATTTTTATACGGTAAGGATTAAGAGATGTAAACACAATGGTATCGCCCAATTGATAACGCCACAAACCTGCGTTAGTGCTAATTATCATGGCATAAACAACATTTATTTTTACATGCTCCAAGGCAAGCGTAGTTTCAGTATTTCCATTTTCTTCAACCTGCAAAAATTCATAGTAAATGCTGTAGTCTAACATTAGTAAAAGACCATCTTCATTTGCATTGTCTTGTATTCCGAAAAAGCCTTCGGAAGCATTAAAAGTTTCTAAATAATTTACATTGTTTGACGGAAATAATAATTTGAATTTTTCTCTGTAAGGAGCAAAACTAATTCCACCATGAAAGTAAACTTCGAGATTTGGCCACACCTCCAAAATGTTTTTTTTATTCGTCTTTTTAAGGATGTGCTCCATCAAAATAATCATCCAAGATGGCACACCTACAACGCTTGTAACGTCTTCCTTTATTGTTTCATTTGCTATTTTTTCAATTTTATTTTCCCAACCAGTCATCAATGCTGTTTCAATACTTGGGGTGCGTGCAAACTCTGCCAACAATGGCAAATTGTATAGTAGGATTGCTGAAACATCACCACTATAAATATCATTTTGCAAATTGTCTAACTGTCGGCTTCCTCCCAATGATAGAGATTTACCTGAAAATAAATTTGTTTCTAATCGGTTGTTACAATAAATGGCAAGCATGTCTTTTCCGCCTTTGTAGTGGCACTCTTCAAGAGATTCTTGGCTTACGGGTATGTACTTACTTTTGTCGGATGTAGTGCCCGACGATTTTGCAAACCATTTAATATCGGTAGGCCATAAAATGTTTTGTTCGCCTTGTCGTTGGCGCTCAATAAAAGGTTTTAAAGTTTCATAGTCTTGCAGTGGTACTCTATTCTTAAATGCTTCAAAATTATTTATGCTATCATAACCGTAAAGCTTACCCCAATGTGTATTCGACGCTTGTTTCACAAGTTTTTTAAGCACATCGCGCTGCACTTCGTTGGGGTATTTTATAAACAATTCAATATCATGTATGCGCTTTTTTATAAGCCAAGATGCTATTGAGTTTATGAGTGACATTACTGGTTACTAAAGGCTTATTAATTAATCTTTTTTTTACAAATATATTTTTAAAAGCTTAAATAAAAGCTATCTTCAGTAAAGGTACTGGCTTATATTTGGCGTTGCTAACTTAAACTATGTTTCGGGTCTAAAATAATATGCCAGAAATAAAAGATAACAGTTTAAGCAACCACTTTAATATCAGAAATAATTAGATTTGCTTTGCAACATAATTGTCAATTATTTTATCTAAATAAGAATTAAGTTTTATTGTTTCTTCTTCGCTTAAACAATTTATTACAGAATTAAATTCGGCTTCATGCTTGTCTATTTCGGCTAAAACTTCTAAACCTTTTTCAGTAATTAAAACATCTAAAGCACGTCCATCAACTTTATTTTTACAACTACTTGCCAAGCCAGCCTTTACTAACCTTTCAACCAATCGTGAGGCATCACTCATTTTATCAATCATGCGTTCTTGAAGCAACCCAACACTACAAGTATTTGGATTACTACCACGTAAAATTCGTAAAATATTAAATTGTTGTTCTGTAATATTGTGCTTTTTAAAAATAGAATATTGATTATTTTTGATGATATTAAAAACATATACCAAACTTATAATGCTTTTATGGTATTCACTTCTAAACATTTTTTGGTTAATCGCTTTAGAAATTCCGTTCATTGCAAATGCTTAAAAAAATTTCTCAAAAATGAAAAAAATATTTTACCACTCAAATCTTTAATTAAATAATTTATAAATAAGTGATAAAGTTAAATATTGATGCCTCAAATATAGAAATGCTAAGTGCAGAATTTTTTATGTACGAAGCACTTAAAGAAGCGGTAAAAGCCAATGACGAAGGCGAAATTCCGATTGGTGCTGTTGTGGTGCACAACAATAAAATAATTGCAAGGGCACACAACCAAACTCAGCTATTAAATGATGTAACAGCACACGCCGAAATGTTAGCAATAACAGCCGCTACAAATTATATAGGCGCAAAATATTTAATTGATTGCAGCCTATTTGTAACAGTTGAGCCTTGTGTAATGTGCGCTGGGGCATTGTATTGGAGCCAAGTGGCGCAAATTTATTACGGTGTAAGTGATAGCAAACGCGGACACACCATGTTTTCTAATAAGTTGCTTCATCCTAAAACAATAATTAATACTGGCATTTTTGAAGAGGAATGTAAAAGGTTAATGCAAGATTTTTTTAAAAATAAAAGAGAGAATTGATATGAAAAATACAATTAACATAAATGGTATAAATATTTATGCATACCATGGTTGCCTTGATGAAGAAGCTGCTATTGGGGGTAATTATACAGTTGATATTTCTTTGATAACAGATTTTAGCAAAAGTTTTGGTAGCGATATTTTGCTAGATACAATTGATTATAGTTTGGTATATGATATTGTAAAACAAGAAATGGCTGTGCGCAGCAAACTAATAGAACATGTTGCAAATCGCATTGCTCAAAGGCTAACAAGTGAAATTACATTGCCATTATTAGGTTATAAGATATTAGTTACCAAACATAATCCACCAATGAATGGACAAATAAAAGATGTACAAGTAGAAATTTGTGGGTAGCACTTTGTTTATAACAAAATTTATGTAGGTTTGCACGCTCAAAAAAAATGATGGTTTCGTGGCCGAGTGGCTAGGCAGAGGTCTGCAAAACCTCCTACAGCGGTTCGAATCCGCTCGAAACCTCACATAAAGCTGATGCTTTAGCACAACGCCAAACTTAGTTTGGCGTTTTTTGCTTTACGAAATTTGTTAGTTTGTAATAACAATTATGTGTTATAGAATTTCAAAGCTACTTACATCTTCACTATTTTTTTTACAAAGTATTTACCAGCCTTGTGAAACTTGACATATTTCCACAATAATTTTTGTTATGCCATATTTTTAAACTAATGTGTTACAAAGTTATTTTTTTGAAAGGGATAAAAAAATATTTGTAACTGCTCAGGTTGATTATTGTATGCAATGGAAATTTATGAATAACCGATTGGTAATAAAAAAAAATATATACGGTGTAAGTTATGTCTATTATTACGACACTTGGAAGAAGAATATGTAACCATACCTAAAAAAGAGTACGAATCTTTACTGCAATTAATTTGCTACTTACAGTTGAAAATTGAGCGGCTTGAACTTTATGTTACAAGCTAACAAGTGGAAATTCAATTGCTAAAAACGGCAAGAAAAGTACCATATTTCATACTTCACCTTAAAATGATATTGGGAGGAGTAATTAGATTTGTTTACGAGAAAAAATCAGACAAAAAAACTGGTGGACAATTAGGGCATAAAGGAAGTACTTTACAGATGAGTAGTACACCCGCTGAAATAATTAATTATAAGAATGAATATCACTAAGACAGACGCACCCAAACTCAATAACTTTGATAGCTATAGTGGGTAACTATCGGTTAGTAAAATATGGTCAACTAAATTGGCGAAAGTTATTTTGAAAGTTTTCCTTATCAAAATTCAAACTAAACCAATGATTAAAGTGATGAGCATATAATCAACTAGAAAGTTGGATATTAGTTGTAATAGAATAACCCGAAAAAATAACCTAAATTTTTAAATAATTTTCTTGGAAAAAAGTAGTGTAACTTTCCAATTCTTTCTGGTTTTTAAATAAGGTAGTAAAGTTATTTTTTGAAATAACATACTGCTTAATTACATCTTTTTGCAAAGTACCAACTATGGCTGCGTTATCTTTTGCAATATTGTAAAAATTCATGGCTTGCTTTGCATTTTCAAGCCCTTGCACCAAAACTAATTTTTTATTTTCATCAAAAATCATATCAGTAACATTTAATTGTAAGGTACTAAAGTTATCTTCGCAAAAGGTGGTCAATGCAGCTTTAATAAGGTTCAAATTGGCAGTCATTGGCATTTGCAAAGCAAAGTAATGTTCTTCTTTTTCTTCCTTTGTAAACAGTGATTTTTTCGCCTCAGATTCAGCAGATTTTATGCTTCCATTTTTTTCTAAAATGGCAATAATTTCAGCGGCACGGTCTTTTACAGGGTCTTTTGAGTAGGTTGCCACTATTTGTTTAAGCGCAGCTATCATAGCTGCCGCGCCTTCTAAATTACCAATACAAAGTGCTTTTAACAATGCGTATTTTGCCTTGTAAATAGATTTCGGAAATAGGCTATCGGCTTCAATACAATTATTTGTACAGCCACTATAATTATTAGCTGTGTAAAGGTTGTAGGTGGTTTCATAAAAAACATCTTCCTTATTTTTGCTACCTAATTTTTGGTTATTGATATCAGGATTATTTATAATGGCAGCATATTCACTATCAGGGTATTTTCCTGTAATTAAATCTTTGTAGTAAGCCGCTTTTTTATCATCAGGCAACGCTAAATAAATGCGGTAAAGTTGATAGTATGTAACTAATTTGTATTTATTTTCGGGGTATTTTTCTAATAAAGATTCAAATGTTTTTGATGCATTATTTAAGTCGTTCAATTGTTCTTTGTAAAGTGTACCACTGTTATAATATGCATCAACTATTTTACCTGTGGATGCAGAAATAAGTTCGGGTGTGTTTAAAATATTTTTAAAATATTTTTCGCGTTCTTTTTCTTCTAATTGCTCAGGTGTAAGGGTTTCATTTTTATCTTGCTTTGCTAGTTCTTTTGCAGCTTTTGAGGTGTCGGTACCAACAATAATTTCTTCATTTGCAACAATTGGTTTGTTGCTACGACGCCAATTGTCTTCTAATTTTCTATTCCCAAATTTCTTTTGAAAATCAGACAAACCAAAGCTCAATGCTGCGGGGTTATAAAAATACCATTGCGCGCTACCTCCGCCAAACGGAGAGCCACCAAAAGGGCCGCCACCGCCCGGCAATGGTGCATTGTCAAGCACTGCTTTATTCGACTCTAATATTGCTTTCTGCTCCTCTAATTTTTGTTTCTCTTCTTCCAACTTTTTTCTTTTTTCTAAAATCAGTTTGTCAACCAGCGCATTTTGTTCGTTTTTGCTAAGCTTACTTACCCTTTGCAAACTATCTTCATTGGCAATTGTTTTTAAATATCCAACCAAGGTTTTCAAACTTTTTTGTTTGTTTTCTACTACATAAAAATCAGGAAAGTCTTTGTTTAAAAAGTTTACGGCAGTATCAAAATACAATTGTGATATTTCATATTTGGCCTGTGTAAAATATAAATCACCTACTTTTAAACTACTTAATCCTTTTTGATTTTTGTTGGCTTTTGAAACTTTTACGCTTTGCACCAAATAATATTCTTCATCCTTAATCTCATTTTGTTTCTCAGCTAATTCTGCCAACGAAAAATATATTTGGTCTTGGTAATCTTTGTATTTCTGTTCACTCAACATTTCCAAATACATTTTCTTTATTTGCTTAGGATTGCCGCCTGAAAGTGCTTTGGATTTTGCCAAATTTAATTTAGCATTAAAAGCCATATCGTAACCCACACCTAAGCCCAACGATTTATTAAAATATTTTACAGCATTATCGCCATCGCCTTGTTTTTGGTATAGTTGTGCCAATACATAAGAGTAGCGCGACTTTACTTTATTTTTCTTACAAAGTTTTATGGCAGGCTCTAAAAACTCAATTGCCTTGGCATAATCTTCTTGCTTTAAATAAAAATCGGTAACAATTGCATTGAAGTCTGATTTGTATTTCGGTGGAAATTTTTTTTCATCCAAAATTAAATCTATTAACCCTTGCGAACTACTAAAGAGCCCAGTTTCATTGTAGGTACGTAACATCCACATCATCGCTTCAAAACGATAAGGATGTTTTTTATTTTTATTTACAACATATTCAAATGCTTCTAATCCAGCAAAGTAATCGTGTTTGTGAAAATGTGTGCGCCCTATAACAACAAAAGTATTTTTTATCCAGTTGCAATATTCCACATCTCTTATCAACATTGAGTGATACTGAACTACTGCAGAGGCTTTTTTGTAAGCCTTTTCCATTTCGGGTGTTACAGTTTTTACCTCGTCGAGTGTGGTATAAGTAAAAATAGGGAGTATTTTTTCGTAGTTGTCTTTGTAGTTTTTAAATGTTTTTGCCTCTAATTCATTAACCATTTCATTGGCCATCCAATAACCATTGTAATGCCCAGTAAGGTTATGGTAATTTCTATTGACCCACGTATTTTTCTTAGTGGTACAGCCAACAACAGTGGTAAAAATTATAAATAAAATTATTCTATAAAAAGTCATGAGGGGCTAATAACGCAAAAATTGCAAAATTATTGAAAATGAAATTAATAAAGTTTGCAAAAAGTAAATTCTATCATCATCAAAAGTTTAAAAATCCACATGTAATTTAATGTTTAGCTGTCGGCTTGTGAGGTAGTTGGGTATTGGGTAAGAAGTATTTGAATAATCTTTTACCCAAAAATATGATATGGTATTTTGTATTGCCAATAAATTAAATACTTCTAAACTAACCCACGCACTTTTAAAATGTTTAAATATTTTTGGGCGGTTGTGTTTCATGCCTTCTCCAATAAGTTGCTTGCTAAAGCCCATGTCAACACGGCGATAAGGCGGTATGCGCAAAGTATCAGCACTTCGATTATAGGTGTTAGGCCCAAACGGGAAGCCACTACCAAACAACAAATTTATATGTACTTTAAAAGTTGGAAAACGTGGCAAATAATCTTGAAAAAACAATCCGAAATTTACACGTTGGTCTGTTAAGCGTGGTATAAAGCCAACGTTTGTAGTAGTTGTTCTAGCCACGTCATCTGATTTTTTATACAATTGTTTTCCTTTTGCGTCGTAATATTTTGTTACAAAATCACCTTTAATATTTTCCATTGTTTTCATTACGCTGATGCTAACCCAACTTTCGGCACCTTTTACTATTTCGCCATTCAATTTTAAATCGACACCAGTTGCAAAGCCCGTAGCACGTTGGCTTGCGTAGTACCGTATTCTTACATTATCAATTGTGTAGGGTATTAAATTGTATAAATATTTATAATAAATTTCCGATGTAAATTTGAACGGCCTGCTCCATAATTTAAAATTATAATCGCTACCTGCAACTACATGTAACGATGATTGCGCTTTGTTTTTGGGATAAATTGTGCCCGTAAAATCACGCAGTTCACGATAAAAAGGTGATTGTTGATACAAGCCAGTTGCCAACCGTAACAAAACATCTTTTTCCCAGTCGGGTTTTATAGAAAATGATGCTCGTGGGCTTGCAATAAACTGATTATTTAAACTCCAATAATTGCCTCTAATGCCAGTTGTTAATGAGTATTCGGTGCTACCTTCCCACAACCAACTATTTTGAATATAGCCTTGCGCACGGTAACTATTTATATTAATTTTTTGCCTGATAACATTTTGTAAATTAATTTCCTTGTCGCTATAGGGCAAGGTATAACCCGATGAATCTTGCAATGTCCATTCGCTTATTGCATCACTTATTTGTTCGTTTGAGAATTTTGTGCCCCACTTCAATTGCTTATAAACACCTTTGTGTTCGGCGGTTACAACGGTTGCTGTTAAGTAGTTTCTGGCCTTATTTAAAAACCTACCAATACCAGTGAGGTTTGTTGTATCACCCAAGCTATCACTGCCCAAATCGTTGTTTACATCGTATATAGAATACCTACCTTGTACATTCATTCTTTCGGTTTCTAACGAACGAAAAGCAGTTACAATGTACTTCAACGTAAGTTTGTCGTTTGGCTTATTTATGGCGGTAAAAGCACCTAAATATGTTTCAAATTCATTTTTCTCTTGACCATCAAAATCAATATAAATTTTCTTGGCAATTTGTACCGTTCCAAATGAAGTTTCCCTATCCGAAGGATTAAATTGGTATCGGTTATAAGCGGCATTTCCTAATATTGAAAATGACCATTTTGTTGAATAATCAAAATTCAAATAGCATTGTCCATCTACAAACAAAGGCCGGTAATCGCCACGAGTATCTAAACTTCCTAAAACATATTTATTGTTTCGGTAACGGATGCCACCAATATATGTAAAACGTGCGTCTTTGCTGCGTCCGCCAAGGTGTGCGCTGCTGCCCAATAATGTGGCTGTGGCAGATGCTTCAAACGTGCGTGGCTTGCGGTAAGTAATATCTAAAACCGAAGCTAATTTATCGCCGTAACGCGCCTCAAAACCACCCGCCGAAAATTGCAAACCACTTACCAAATCGGGGTTTATAAAACTTAGCCCTTCTTGCTGCCCACTACGCACTAGAAAAGGACGATAAATTTCTATGTCATTTACATAAATCAAATTTTCATCAAAGTTACCTCCGCGCACATTGTATTGACTACTTAATTCGTTGTTTGAACTTACGCCTGGCAATGTTTTTAGCAAGGCCTCAATACCGCCTGTGGTTGGTAACACTATTGATAACCGCGAGTCTAGCCGAATCATGTTATTACGCCTAGCCTCTTTGTCTTCTATTTGCACGGTATTCATCATGTTTACACGTGCTGATAATTGCACATTTATTTTTTGGCTATTTTCAATCTTATTGAGAACAATAATTTTTGAATTATGTGTAAGGTCCGAAATGTAAAATTCGGCAATCGTAATTTTTTCATCTAAGCTAAAAGCAGCCATTCCATTTTTGTCGGAAATGCTATTGGTGTTATTTGTTTTGCAAGTAATAACAATGCCATCAAGCCTTTCGTTACTTAAGCTATCAGCAATAATAAAAGTAATTGTGTTTTGCGAAAAAACGTGCGAGGAAAATATGAATGTCCCAAAAAAGAAAATCCTAAATAAAAATTGCATAGAGGGCAAATATATAAATACTAGTGTTTTATAAAATTGAATGATGCAATAATGCAGGAATGTAAAAATTATTGCATTTTTCGGTATTTATCATTTCTCAGAATTAATCAATATTATTTTTTGACTCCAGTTGGTTAAATGCCCTCAAACAATTAACGTATGTAGTATATTTAAATGATTTGTATAACAGATTTTATCAATAAAATTAACCCTATTTTCTATTTTGATTTTTATACTAAAACAAAAACTTTAGTTTTGTTCAAATTATTTTTGGCACGCTTTTTTCTATGCGCACAAATTCAAAATAACACAAAAAAAATATGAAAAAAATATTCATCACTACCATCGCCGCAATAGCAATTAGTTTATCGGCTTCAGCTCAAAAATATGCTTTTGTTGACACAGAATACATATTGGCAAATATTCCTGAATACAAATCAGCGCAAAGCCAAGTAGATAACATATCAGTAATGTGGCAAAAAGAAATTGAAGCACGTTACAGTGAAATAGACAAAATGTACAAAGCTTTTCAAGCAGAGAGTATTTTGCTAACTGAAGACATGAAAAAGAAACGTGAAAATGAAATTATTACAAAAGAAAAAGAAGCCAAAGAATTGCAAAAACAACGTTTTGGCGTCGACGGTGATTTGTTTAAAAAACGCCAAGAATTAGTGAAACCAATTCAAGATAAAATTTACAATTCCATTAAAGCCCTTGCTACTAAAGGAACTTACGCAGTTATATTTGATAAGTCGAGTGATTTGAGCATGCTATACACCAACCCTAAGTTTGATAAAAGCGATGAAATATTATTAGGTATGGGATATAAAAAAGGAAAGCGTGAAGAAGAGCCCAAAAACAGCGGCGGTACTGAAAAACCAGCTGGAGGAGGAACAGATACTAAATCAGGTGGCAAATAATGTTTTAAAGTTCAACATATCAACTACAAACAAACGCAAATATTTTTTATAAATATTTGCGTTTTATATTTCAATTAATAGTATCTACATTATAGTCGAACGTAGGTTTAATAAAAAAGTATAATAGAAAATTACGTACAATTGTTACGGTATATTTATTCAATTCTATTTCTAGTTAGAACAAAATAATTTATTTATCTGTTATCGTATCCATTTGGCTTTCAGAAAAAAAATGGAAAATAAAGTAATTGTTCTGTGTTGAAATTGAATGTGCTTGCAAATTTTTAGAGCTACTTATTTTTTAGTTTTATTTCTCAAACTAAAAAGTTGTCAAATTAACTTCAATGATTTTTTTTTCAGAAGAATTGATGTAGTAACAATCATTTGCTGAATACTGAAAAATACTTTATTGTTTTGTTACCTAAAAGAATACTACCAAATGATAATGTTGCAGTAGAGACTTGGATTAAAACGAATTTATTCGCACTTAGAAAATTACTCTGAGTTTCAAAACATCGTAAAACTAAAAAACCGACACAATTTCTTGTATCGGCTTTGGTAGCGGGAGATGGATTCGAACCAACGACCTTTGGGTTATGAGCCCAACGAGCTACCCCTGCTCTATCCCGCAATATATTTTATTGCAAATAATATTTCTATTATTTAGGTTAATTTTATTACTAATTTTTAAAGAACTTCCGTTTTCAAATCGGGGTGCAAAGATAATTTACTTATATTGCAAACCAAATTTTATTTCATTATTTATTAACATCTTCTACAAATGGCGCACAAAGCGGGTTTCGTAAATATTATAGGCAATCCTAACGTAGGTAAATCTACTTTAATGAACGCTTTGGTGGGCGAAAGGTTGTCGATTATTACCTCAAAAGCACAAACAACTCGTCATAGAATAATGGGAATTGTAAATGGCGAAGATTTTCAAATTGTGTATTCCGATACTCCCGGAATGTTGAAACCTAATTACAAGTTACACGAAAAAATGATGAAGTTTGTTGATGTTGCTTTAACTGATGCCGATGTTGTGCTATTGGTTACCGACATCAATGATACCAACGCAATACCAGAAAATTTCTTTAACGATTTGAAGAAAATTACGCAACCAATTTTACACATCATCAATAAAATTGATACTAGTACGCAAGAAGTTTTAGAAGCAAAAATTTCTTTTTGGAAAGATGCTTTGCCAAACTCTGAAATTATAGCAGCATCGGCACTTACCAAATTCAACGTAAGTTATATTTTTGATAGAATAATTGCTGTATTGCCCGAAAGCCCTGCCTATTACGACAAGGACCAGCTAACCGATAAATCGGAAAGATTTTTTGTTTCCGAAATTATTCGCGAAAAAATATTGATGTTTTATGATAAAGAAGTACCCTATTCGGTTGAAGTAATTGTGGAAGATTTTAAAGAAAAACCCGAAATTACAGTTATAAGAGCCGTTATTTTGGTAGCACGCGAAAGCCAAAAACCAATTATTATTGGCGATGGTGGTAGGGCAATTAAAAAGTTAGGAACAGAAAGTAGAAAAAGTATCGAGAAATTTATTGATAAAAAAGTATATTTAGATTTAAACGTAAAAGTGGACCCAGACTGGCGCGACAATGAACTGAGATTGAAACGAATGGGGTATGCAGAATAATTTATGATTAACAATAATGAAATTATAAATTATTTGAGATTATATTATAACTATTAACGATAAGGCGGTACTGTCATTCCTGCGAAGGCAGGAATCTCATTTTAGGATTTAGGTTAAAGCATCAATGACAATAGTGTTAGAAGTAAATTTCGAAAAATAAAAACAAATCCAATCCCTGATTCGCATTAACAATTGACGATTAAATATAACTAAAAATTAAGATTGCATTGGCGGAAGCCGCCTCGCAATGACCAACTAAAAAGAATAGAATTTTAAAGAAAATGAGCAATATAGTAGCAATAGTGGGACGCCCAAACGTAGGTAAATCAACACTTTTTAATAGACTTACAGAAACACGCGAAGCAATAGTTGACGAACAAAGTGGCGTTACGCGCGACAGGCATTACGGAAAAGTAGAATGGAATGGCGTTGAATTTTCATTGATTGACACAGGTGGTTATGTGCGTGGTAGCGATGATATTTTTGAAGCCGAAATACGCAAACAAGTAGAGTTGGCAATTACCGAAGCCACGCAAATTTTATTTGTGGTGGATGTTACTACTGGCTTGTTAGAGTTTGATTTGATGGTGGCTCAATTGCTGCGTAAATCAAATAAAAAAGTATTTGTGGTTGTAAACAAAGTGGACAACAGCATGCGCGAAATGATGAACGTAGAATTTTACTCATTAGGCTTGGGCGAATTGTATAATATATCGTCTATAAACGGCGGTGGCACTGGCGATTTGCTTGACGATTTGGTTAAGAGTTTTGAAAAAGAACCTGATGCAGAAGAGTTAGAAGAGTTACCAAAAATAGCAATTGTAGGCCGCCCAAATGTCGGAAAATCTTCACTTACAAATGCCTTGCTGGGGCAAGAAAGAAACATTGTAACACCGCTTGCTGGTACCACCCGCGACTCTATTCATACACGTTACCAAGCGTATGGTTTCGATTTTTGGTTAGTTGATACAGCAGGTGTACGCAAAAAATCGAAAGTGCATGAAGACTTAGAGTTTTACACCGTAATGCGCAGTGTACGCACCATCGAAAAAAGCGATGTTTGTTTGTTGATGATTGATGCAAAAGATGGTATTGAAAGCCAAGATTTGAATCTTTTTCATCTGATAGAAAAAAACCGAAAAGGGCTAGTTATTGTTGTAAATAAATGGGATTTAATTGAGAAAGATACCCACACGGCAAAACAATTTGAACAACAAATAATGGAGAAATTAATGCCATTTAACGATGTGCCAATAATTTTTACATCGGTAACAAATAAGCAACGTATTTTCCAAACTTTAGAAACCGCAATTGAAGTATATAAAAACCGCAGCAAGCGCGTTACTACACACGTTTTAAACGAAACCATGTTGCCACTTATAGAAGCATACCCGCCGCCATCATTAAAAGGAAAATATATAAAAATAAAGTATGTTACACAGTTGCCAACGGCCACACCAGCCTTTGCATTTTTCTGTAATTTACCACAATATGTAAAAGAACCATACAAGCGTTTTTTAGAAAATAAAATTCGTGAAAAGTTTGGTTTTAAAGGTGTTCCTATTTCTATATTTATGCGCCAAAAATAAAATTTAGCATGTTAGTAATTACCTTATCAATTGCTTTATTATTACTGATAATAAATTACATACCTATTTGGTTGGTAATGTCATCAAACCGCTATAGTTACTATCCTGCATTAATTTTCGCAGTTTTATTTGTAGGTATTTGGGCCTATAAAATTCAAACAGAAATAGAGTTACAAAACTCACAGGTAATGGATTTAAAAGAATCGGTTTTCCGTTCAACCAACCGTTCAAAAGCACGTATGCGCCTGCGCTACCACGACCCTTGGGAATATATTTATATAAACATGGACAAGGTAGATAGTGCATACAATAGCAAGCGCGAAAAAAGTGCATTGTTGCTTCGTACACTAACTATTGATGCACTAATAGTTTTGTTATTAGCTTATAAAGGCAAAAAAAGATACCATACCAAAACCGAATATTATGCCCGAAATATTAGAACTTACTATATTTTATTAGGGTTCTGCATTTTAGTAGAATTTTTAAACCATGAATTTTTGGATATTTGATTCCCGTTAAGCGTTTCGGGAGTATAAATCAAATTGTGTAAACACGATTTAGGGTTATCCCAACATTGTCTTTCTACGAATGGAGCTTAGCGGAATGAGGTACTATCTCAGTAAGTGCATAAACCAAAAAGCCAACGCAAGGAAGTGCCTATACTATGTAAAGTGCAATTCAACTTTAAAAATTTGCACATTACATTTATATAAAACCCGCCAACATCATCATTGTTGGCGGGTTTTATTATCTAAATATTCCGTACTTCTCCGTGTCTCCGTGGCAATAAAACTACACACCCAAAGCAACTTATACCAAAACAAAAAAGCCCTTCCAACGCCTATAAACAGCTTTCACTATCTTTATTCTACGCACTATGCACTATCCGTTAAGAATAAATTTACCTAAACCCACTCAAATTATTTTTTGAAAAATGTAGAGAGTATAAGTATCAATTCAAAATTTCGATTAGGTTTGTTACATAAAAATATTACAATTTTCTTATGATAGAATTTCAACGCACCATAAAGCAACAAGTAACAATTTCGGGCGTAGGCTTGCATTTAGGTATGAATGTAAACCTTACGCTATGCCCAGCACCAGATAAACATGGTTATAAATTTCAACGTATCGATGTGGCTGAACAACCCATAATTGATGCCGACTGCGACAATGTTGTGGATACTTCGCGTGGTACAACTTTGGGCAAAAACGATGTAAAAATATATACTGTTGAGCATGTGTTGGCAGCACTTGTAGGTATGCAAATAGACAATTGCCTCATAAAATTAGATGGCCCCGAAGTGCCAATAATGGACGGCAGTTCAAAGGCATTTATTGATGCTATAATCGCTGTGGGTTTTGAAGAACAAAAAGCAGAACGCGAGTACTTTGTACTTACCAATAACCTTACTTTTGAAGACCCTATTAAAAAAGTAGAAATACTTGCCGTGCCATCCGAAGAATATAGAATTACAGTAATGGTAGATTACAATTCGCCAACGCTTGGAACGCAGCATGCAACCATGTTTAATATTGGAGAATTTAAAAATGAAATTGCTCAAAACAGAACATTTTGTTTTGTACATGAACTAGAGTTTTTAGTAAAAAATAATTTGATAAAAGGAGGCGATTTTAATAATGCCATTGTAATTTGTGACCAAGACATTAGCCAAGAAAAATTGGATGATTTGGCAAAAATGTTGGGCAAGCCAAAAGTAAAAGTGCTTGAAAAAGGAGTATTAAATAATACAAAACTTCAATTTCAAAATGAGCCTGCACGCCACAAATTGCTTGATATTGTTGGCGATTTGGCTTTGTGTGGAATGCCAATAAAAGGACATATTTTAACAGCCCGCCCGGGCCACAGCAGCAATGTTGCTTTTGCAAAAATTATAAAACAAGCCATTGCCGACCAAAAGAGAAAACGTACCGAAGTTAAAATTTATGATTTGTACAAAGAGCCAGTAATGGACATAGTAGAAATAATGAAATTGCTACCACACCGTCCGCCCTTTTTGTTGGTTGATAAAATTTTGGAGCTAAGCGATACGCACGTGGTTGGTATGAAATGCGTAACCATGAATGAACCATTTTTTGTAGGGCACTTTCCGGGTAGCCCAGTAATGCCAGGTGTTTTACAAATAGAAGCAATGGCGCAAACTGGTGGCGTATTGGTTTTGAAAACCGTACCCGACCCAGAAAATTACCTTACTTATTTTATGAAAATAGACAACGTACGTTTCAAAAATAAAGTATTGCCAGGCGATACCATCGTATTCAAATTAGAATTAGTAAGCCCAATACGTAGGGGTTTGTGCCACATGAAAGGCGTTGCCTCGGTGGGAAGCAAAATAGTAATGGAAGCCGAAATGTTGGCACAAATTGCAAAGGTAAAATAACCCCCAACCCTGAAAGGGTTGAATATCAGTAACCCCAGATGAAATCTGGGGAAACAAAAATGAAATCTAGGTAAAAGCAAAATATACTATAAGCACCTATACTCAAATACTATATCAAATTGTTTTCAGCACCAAAAATAGAGAGAAAACACTTTTGGCCGAGCACAAAAAAGATTTATACAAATACATTTGGGGAATACTACAAAGCAATAGGTGTCATTTGTATCAAATGAACGGTGTAGAAGACCACATACATATTCTTACTCACTTGCATCCATCAGTGGCATTGGCTAATTTGATAAAAGATATAAAATTAGCCAGCACTTCTCATATTAAAGAATCAAATATATTTCCTGATTTTAATGGATGGCAAGATGGGTACGGTGCTTTTACTTATTCCATTGACCGCAAAGAGATTTTGATAAACTATATTAAAAATCAAGAAGAACACCACAAGGTAAAAACATATAGAGAAGAATATATTGAATTATTGGAAGAACATGGAATAGCATTTGAAGAATAGTATTTGCTTTAGTTCAACCCCTTCAGGGTTGCGATAAGGGAGTGTTTTTTTACCCCATACGCTAGATTGCATCTGTTCCCCAGATTACATCTGGGGTTATTGATGTTTGACCCTTTTCAGGGTCGGGTGTGCTTTATTTTCTTTCCCCATATTACATCTGGGGTTACTTATGTTTGACCCTTTCAGGGTCAGGTGTGCTTGAAATCCTGAAGGGATTTAATTTGAATAACCCCAGATGCTATCTGGGGAAAGATGCTATCTGGGGAATGCCAGAAGAATACTAGAGGAGAAAGAAAAATACAAGCATCTCCCCTACCCTCACACAAAAAAAGCCTCCAAAATTTGGAGGCTTTTCTATTTTTATCTATACATCAATTTTTGCATATTTTGCGTTGCGTTCAATAAATTCGCGTCGTGGCGGCACTTCATCACCCATGAGCATGCTAAATACATGGTCAGCTTCGGCAGCACTATCTATTGTTACTTGGCGCAAAGTACGTTTTTCAGGATTCATTGTTGTTTCCCACAATTGTTCTGCATTCATCTCTCCTAAACCCTTGTAGCGTTGTATGTTGGCACTGCCTTCCTTTTCGCCACTTAGTTCTTTCACAGCTAATAATCTTTGGTCTTCTGTCCAGCAGTAACGTTCTTCTTTTCCTTTTTTTACGAGGTACAGCGGCGGTGTTGCTATATAAATATATCCGTTTTCAATTAGGTTGCGCATATAGCGGAAAAGGAATGTAAGAATAAGTGTTGTAATGTGACTACCATCCACATCGGCATCCGTCATTATTATTACTTTGTGGTAACGAAGTTTGGCGGTGTTCAAAGCTTTAGAATCTTCCTCTGTACCAAGTGTAACGCCTAGTGCAGTAAAAATATTCTTAATCTCTTCGTTGTCCCAAATTTTGTATTCCATTGCTTTTTCAACGTTCAAAATTTTACCACGCAAAGGCATAATGGCTTGGAAGTTACGGTTACGGCCTTGTTTGGCTGTACCACCTGCCGAGTCGCCCTCCACAAAGTATATTTCGCACAATGCTGGGTCAGTTTCCGAACAATCAGAAAGTTTTCCAGGTAATCCGCTACCACTCATAACGTTTTTACGTTGCACCATTTCACGGGCTTTGCGGGCTGCGTTGCGGGCTTGTGCGGCAAGTATTACTTTGTCAACAATTAATTTTGCTTGTTTTGGATTTTCCTCTAAGTAATTATTTAGCATTTCGCTAACTGCTTGGTCCACTGCGCCCATTACTTCGTTATTACCCAACTTAGTTTTGGTTTGCCCTTCAAACTGTGGCTCTTGTACTTTCACAGAAATTACAGCCGTTAAACCTTCACGAAAGTCATCACCAGTAATTTCTAATTTAAGCTTGGTAAGCAAGCCTGTTTTATCGGCGTAATTTTTTAATGTACGTGTTAATCCGCGGCGAAAGCCAGCTAAGTGTGTACCTCCTTCGTGCGTATTAATGTTATTTACGTAAGAATGAATGTTTTCGGAATATGATGTGTTGTAAATCATTGCAACCTCAACCGGAATACCCGTTTTGTCGCTTTCCATATACATTGGTTCGTCAATAATTTTTTCGCGGGTGCTGTCTAAATAAGTTACAAATTCTTTTAATCCGCCTTCCGAGTAAAATGTAACAAAACGTTCAGTACCATCTTCAGCAACATCGCGTTTATCAGTAAGGGTAATTGTTATTTTACGGTTAAGGTAAGACAACTCGCGCAAACGAGAAGCCAATGTGTCAAAAGAATATTCGGTAGTTGTAAAAATTGTAGCATCGGGTGTAAAATGAACTTCTGTACCACGTTTGTCGGTTGTTCCAATTTCTTTTACATCAAACAAAGGCTTGCCAATCGAATATTCTTGGGTAAATAATTTGCCATTGCGGTGCACCATCACACGTAAGTGCGTGCTTAATGCATTTACACAACTAACACCCACGCCGTGCAAACCACCAGATACTTTGTAAGAATCTTTGTCGAATTTACCACCAGCGTGCAACACAGTCATTACAACTTCTAAAGCCGATTTTTTTTCTTTGGCGTGATAATCAGTTGGAATACCACGTCCGTTATCAATTACAGAAATAGAATTATTTTCGTTGATGGTTACATTAATTGTATCGCAATGTCCTGCCAATGCCTCATCAATACTATTATCAACAACCTCATATACTAAATGGTGTAAGCCTTTAAAGCCAGTATCACCAATGTACATACTTGGCCGTTTACGCACAGCCTCTAAGCCTTCTAATACCTGAATGCTATCGGCACCATAATTTGCATTTGCCTGGGCTTCGTTTTTTTCTTCTTCTATCATTGTTTTTTATTGTTTTTTGCCTTTTTTTGAAAGGGTTGTAAATGTATAAAATATAAGCACTCATGCACTATTAAATTGTGTGAATTTATTAACAAAATAATGTGGTTTGTTTCTGCGGAAATAATGCGGCAAATTGTTGTTGTTTTTGTGGTAGTATAGAAAAGTGCATTGGCTATACAGAGCTATTAATCGGAATCTATATGCATAAAACTATGCATCATAAAACCAATATTGCATACACACAACAACCACAAAATTGCAATTGGTATTACAACACCCTAATCTTAGAGCTATACATCTTGTTCGCAATTTGCAGCTTCAAATAATAAATGCCTGCGCCAAATTGCGATAAGTCTATTGTTAGTAAATTATTGACAGAACATTCTACTGCGTGCTGTTTCAAAATTGTTTTTCCTTGTTCATCAATAACAGCTAAGTTTAAGTTATACTGAGGATTTTCTGCACTTACATATAAAACTCCAGGTGTAGGATTCGGAAATATTTTGAACAACAAACTTGCATCTAACTCACTAATTGCGGATTGATTTTGAAAATTATATTGCATTGAAAAGTTAGAAATACAACCTTCGCTATCTTTTATTTGAAAAGTATAAATACCCGTTTCAATTGCCAATAACGAGTTTTGTGTTGCACCCACTATTAATGTACCATTATAATACCACTGTACATTTTCATTAAAATTAGAATATAGCGTATCTCCATTTGCGGTAATTAACGGCGACTGATAAATTTGATTTACAACAATTACTTTACTTGCTTTGTTTTTGCAATTTACATCAAAACCAGTTACTGAATATTGAGTTGTTATATTTGGTTGTACTGTAATGGAATTTTGAGTAGTGCCATTGTTCCACACATAACTATTTCCGCCAGTAGCAGTAAGGGTTACAGATTTTCCTTTGCAAATTGTATCAACGCTATTTATTAAAATATTTGGAGGGTTTACTACTGTAATAACTTTAGTGATTGAGGCACTTGTACCTGCTTGGTTTGTTGAGGTTAGCGTTACATTGTAAGTTCCAGCCGTTGCAAATTTAATGGTAGGATTTTGCAAAGATGATTGTGCAGGATAACCGCCAGGGATACTCCACCACCAAGATGTAGGTTCATTTAGTGAACTATCTTGCAAATAGTAATCAGCGTTGGAACAGGCAATAGTGCTATTTTTAAAATTTGCAATCGGAGTTTGAATTGTGCTGTTATCATTACGGTTATACCATATTGGAGAAGTCCATATTTTATTGCCATCACCTTGAATAATGTATAAATAATAATAGTAATTTGTATTATTTAAAATAGTGTGTGTAAAAGTAAGCGAATCGTTGTTTACAGTGGTTAAAATAGTTGGGTTTACGCCGCTATCTGGCACACCGTAATATATTGCTATTGATGAAACAGTTTCATTTACGTCGGCATCGTTAACTGTAACCGACAACGTTGGGTTTCCTGCATTTTCAATAATGCTACCCATTGGTAAATTATTAATACTAAAATTTACTTTTACATTCCAATCATCTGATGAGTATATTCTCATTCTTCTAATGCCTTCAATAATTTCGGCACGGTTAAGTATGGGTGCCATCACCACAAACCGTCCACTACTTTGCCTATCAAATACTGTATTGTGCGTATCGTGGTCCAAACCTACACCCAAATGATAACCTGCTTTTAACGCAGCATTGTACTGCGATAAATAAGTGCCAGTGGCAGGATTAGAATATAAATTATTAGTTGAAAAAGCTGGGCCACTTCGCATAGCAGTTCCTGCAATTGCTTTATCGGCAATGCTATCATAAGCAATATTTAAAAGGTTATTGTAGTCATCATTTTGAGGATGTGCGAAATATGCAAAACAGCCTTTTTTGCGGTTTACAGTTTGCCATAATTTGGAGTAATCGATTTGTGCAACATGAATTTCTGTATTGCCAAAATCCCAGCCACACAAAGAGTCGAAGCCATATAAAATAACATGTCCACCTGTTGATATTACACCCCATTCCATGCCATACATTGCCACAAATTGGCTATCAATTGTTGCAGAATCGGCATCAGCCAAACCTTTATAAAAATAATAAGGGCCCATGTTGCCAGCACCTGAATGGTTGTGCTCCGATATACCATAAAAGTCGGTATGCAATGATTGCCGTGCATACAAAAAATCTTCAATTGGCGTACTCAAATTAGAAGTTGCACTGTCTTTGTTACCATCAGAATAACCTGAATGTGCATGAATATTACCATAGTAAAAGTTAAGTGTTTGCGCATTTACAAAATGGCAAAAAAGGAGCGGAATTAAAAGTGTAATTTTAAACATTTGGCGAAAGTACAAAAGATATTCTCATGAAATTATGAAAATAAAAATATAGGTACAGAAATATATATTTTCATTTCAAAAACTATCATATATTTACATTGTTTTAAAACACAAATGAAAAAAATTGCAATCATAGTTTTAATGTTTTTGTATTTGATACCCGCAATTGGTGTGTCGGCTACGGTGCATTATTGTGTTAGCAAACTTTCATCTATTACCTTTATAGACAATGGCGAACCCAAGTGTGGTTGCAATGAAAAAGCAATGAAAAAAAATTGCTGCAATGAATTTCGAAAAGTATAAAAAGGCTGGAGTGAAATCCATTTTTCAGGGTGGAGAAAAACATTCACTAACAGGGCATTCGTTTGTTGCTCAGGAAAATTATGCAAGTGCTATTGGAAGAGATGCTACAAGAGTTGTTTCATGCAATACAACAAGCATAGTTCGAATGATTGGTGCATTGCGCCAATCTGGTTTATTCAAAAAAGGCAATGGAGTCCTTGTTCGCAGGGCTACCGACCCTTGGGAATCTGACCATTCAGGAATTATGAATACTATCGTTCCCGAAACAACAGTTCCATCTCACCAAGGTCCCGATGCACAAACAATAATTCCCGGACTTGAAATTACAACCGTTGCATTGGTTGCTGCACAAACAACCAGTCATTTTCATATCTGGCATGTAGAACTTGCCCGACCTTCTTCAAAAGAAGAAATAGTTTCCATTTTTGAAAAAACGTCAAGAGTTATTTTTCTCAGGGAAAGCGATGGACTCACCGCATTAAATCATACAATAGAACTGATGAGTGATTTGGGAAGACCACGCGGTGAAATGTGGGAAGTAGGATTGTGGGTTGATAGTTTAACAGTGAAAGACAATGAGCTTTATTTTAATTACCAAGTGTATAATCAAGCCATCGTTGTTCCCGAAACTATTGATGCCATAAGGGCTTTGAGAGGCATAGAGAAAGATGCGACTGTTTCAATCAGTAAAACAAATAATTCAATGGGAATTATTCATGGAGATATTTTCAAAAATATTTCTAGTGATAAAAAACAATTAATTTCTCTGTAACTGATGAAAAATAATTTCAAAACAATTGCAGTGATGACTTCGGGTGGTGATGCACCGGGAATGAATGCTGCTATCAGAGCCGTTGTGCGCACTGCCATAGTCAAAGGAATTAATGTGCTTGCAATCAACGGAGGATACGAAGGAATGATAGATGGAAATTTCAGTGAGATGAATGCAGAATCAGTCGGTAATATTATTCACAAAGGTGGAACAATTATTTACACATCACGCAGCGAACGTTTCAGGAAACCAAGTTGGAGAAAAGTGGCGCATGAGCAATTACAAAAAAATAATATTGACGCAGTTATTATCATTGGCGGTAACGGTTCATTTGCTGGAGCAGCAACATTCACATCAGAATTTAAAATTCCTTTTATCGGTATTCCGAAAACAATTGACAACGATGTATTCGGAACGGATTATGCAATTGGTTTTGATACTGCCATCAATACAGCGCTTGATGCATTAGATAAAATAAGAGACACAGCTAATTCACATCACCGTTTGTTTTTTGTGGAAGTAATGGGGCGCGACCTTGGTTTTCTTGCATTGTACAGTGGCATTGCTGCTGGAGCTGAAGCCATTCTCGTTCCTGAAATAAAAACCAACATGGAGGATTTGATTGCCTTGTTGGAGAAAGGGTGGCAACGTAAAAAAAATTCAATGATAGTTGTGGTTGCAGAAGGAGCAGTGAAAGGCGGCGTGATGAATATTGCCGAACAGGTAAAAATGAAATTCAATCATTTTGATATTCGCGTAAGCATACTCGGACATATTCAGCGTGGCGGAAATCCAAGTTGCTTTGACAGGGTGCTGGCAAGTCAACTCGGCAATCATTCTATTCAAGCTTTGCTTAAAGGCAAAAAGAATGTGGTGATTGGAATGAAAAATAATAAAATCTCTTACACATCTTTTGCAGAAGCATCATCTTATAAACATACCGTTGACCAAAACATGTTGCAGATGGCAAATGAACTTACGAAATGAAAGGCAATTTATTTCGTGATAAAAATCAATTGAGTTGTGCTACTTCTCACAATTTAAGAATATAGATAAATACATTTTTACAAGTCACAATTTAGTTACATATTATTTTAAAATTTAATTCATAAAATATATTCATCATGAAAACCATTTTCATTCCAACAGATTTTTCTGAAAACGCTGCAATCGCTTTTCGTTATGGAGTTGCATTTGCAAATAAATTATCTGCAAAAATTATTCTTTACAATGCCATTCATGTTCCGATAATTAATGCGTCAATTGATGTAGTAGTATCTTTTGCTGAGATGGAACAGAAGACATTGGTTAAACTTGAAAATTGGAAAAACGAAAATCTAAAACAAGAAAATTCTATTGAGATAGAATGTTTAGTTGAAACAGGTTTTGCTGGAGATGAAATTATTTTGTTCGGCAAAAAAAGAAATGTTGACATGATAATCATGGGAACCAAAGGCGAAACGGGATTATTTAATAAAATGATTGGAAGTATCACTTCAATAATAATTGAGAAGGCACATTGTCCTGTTTTTGCAATTCCAGAAAATGTTTTAATAGGGGATATCAAAAGAATTGTATTCGCAACCGATTATCGTGATAATGATTTTGACACCCTTAGAAGTATTACTGAAATCGCTAAAAACTTCAATGCTGAAATTGTGGTGTTGCATGTTATTTTGGAAGATAAAAATTATGAAAAAGAGAATACAGACTTTGATGCATTTTCGAATAAAGTAAACCAAACAATTTCCTATGACAAGTTTGCATACCGTCTCTTGAAAGGGAAAAATGTTGAGGAAGAGTTAAACAATTTTTTGAAAGAAGTGCAAACGGATATTCTTGTCACATCCACTGCTAAAAGAAATTTCATTTCTAAATTTTTTAATCACAGTGTCACAAAAGAAATAGCTCAACATCCCAAAATACCACTTCTCGCATTTCATGTAAAAGAAAAGAAAGAACAATAATAAAATGTAAACAATTTTAAATAAATAATATGAATTCACTGATAAAAAAATTCTCTCAAATAAATTCAACAGAAGGAAAATCCGTTGGAGGAAAAAATTCTTCACACGGAGAAATGTTCAACCATCTTTCGCCAAAAGGAATAAATATTACTGATGGTTTTGCAACAACCGTTGATACATGATGGTGGCTTTTCTTAGAGAGCAATAATCTGAAAGCAAAATTAACCAAGTTGATGAATGGTCTTGATAAAAAAGACTTCTCAAATTTAAGGGAAGTGGGTTAACAGGTGCGGCAGTTGGTGCTGTTTTAATGACGGTAAGCACTATTGTAGTTGCTATCAATGCAAAAATGTTGAAAGTTAAAACTGAACCTAAAAAATAAAATCATCGGTAGAGAAAGTATGCGAAAATTGTTTATAATTATCGGAAAAAATATGTTGAAATTCATTCAAAACTACTTCAAAAAAGATTGTTGCAAAGTAGTTTTACTTACACTACTTACTTCAAATTCCTTTGCCCAAAAAGTTGTCCGCTACGATTTATATGTTCGTGATACTATCGTAAATTTTACAGGCACACCAAAACGAGCCATTGCCGTTAATGGTCTTATACCAATGCCTACACTCACTTTTACAGAAGGCGACACTGCCGAAATTTATGTGCACAATGAATTGGATGAAGAAACATCTTTGCATTGGCACGGCTTGTTTTACCCAATAAATACGATGGTGTTCCCAACCTTACACAAATGCCAATAAAAGCACACACCACACATTTGTATAGGTTTCCAATCATTCAACGCGGCACACATTGGTACCATTCGCACACAGGCTTGCAAGAACAAATAGGAATGTATGGTTCAATGATTTTACTCAAACGCAATCCCCCTCCTTCGGAGGGGTTAGGGGAGGCAATTCCCGTAATTTTAAGCGAGTGGACAGACATGAAACCTGAACAAGTTCACCGCCGATTGCACAATGCCAGCAATTGGTTTGCCATTAAAAAAGGAACTACACAAAGTTATTTTGAAGCCATACAGCAAGGCTATTTAAAAACAAAAATCACCAACGAATGGAAACGAATGAATGCCATGGATGTGAGTGATGTTTACTATGATAAATTCTTGATAAATGGAAAAACAGAAGATACCTTTAAACCCCCTTTGGGGGGCAGGGGGGCTGTGAGATTACGAATTTTAAATGGAGGAGCATCCACTTATTTTTGGTTAAATTATTCAGGTGGGAAGATGACCGTAGTAGCAAACGATGGCAACGATGTTGAGCCAGTAGAAGTAGATAGATTACTCATTGCAGTTTCCGAAACTTACGATGTAATAGTAACCATTCCCAACGACAGCATAGCCTATGAGTTTACAGCCACATCCGAAGACAGAACAAAATCAGCTTCACTTTGGTTGGGCAACGGCATCAAAAAATTAGCACAGCCAATGCCAAAACTAAAATATTTTGATGGCATGAAAATGATGAATGGCATGATGAAAATGAATGGCAACTTAGATGATATGGGGATGAATATGAGCCTAAACCAAATGGATATGAATGTTGTAATGTATCCCGAAATAACAGGTGCAATCCCCTCTCATATTGAAAAAGGGGCAGGGGATAAGGATAAAATGAAAGGAATGGAAATGGCTACTTCTCCTTCTGAGATGGCGGGAGGTGAGGTTTATAACAGCAACAAATTTTCTGATATTGTTACACTAAACTATACCATGCTTCGTTCTACTGAAAAGACTTTGCTACCATCAATCTCCCCTTTGGGGGGCGGGGGGGCTGTTTTTCGTTTTGAACTTACCGGAAACATGAACCGCTATGTATGGAGTATAGACAACAAAGTAGTTTCCGAAACCGATAAAATCTTCATCAAAAAAGGCGAAAATGTTCGCATCATTATACACAACAACTCCATGATGCGTCACCCCATGCACCTGCACGTACACGACTTTCGGTTGCTAAACGGACAAGGCAATTATGCTCCACTAAAAAACATTGTGGACATTATGCCAATGGAAACCGATACCTTAGAATTTAATGCAAATGCAGAAGTCAATTGGTTTTTTCACTGCCACATTTTATACCACATGATGAGTGGGCATGGGACGAGTATTTAGTTATGAAAACCAAGCACCAAATCCCGAAATACCAAACCCAAAATTGGCACAACGAAAGTTGTTTGCCGACGATAGAAAATTTCACCTCATGCTTGAAAACGATGTGGCAACCAATGGCAACGATGGTATGGCAATGTACTCTAACACACGTTGGCAACTAAACACCGAATGGCGCTTGGGCTACCACGATACGCATGGCTATGAAGTAGAAAACCACTTAGGCCGATACATTGGCAAAAATCAATGGTTCATGCCATTTGTGGGTTACGATTATCGTTACCGAAAACAAGATGGACAATTAAATTACCAAGAAAAAAATATTATTGGACAAGTAAACACCAAAGACACCCGACAATCATTATCAGTAGGCGTATTATATACCTTGCCAATGCTCGTAAAATTAGAAACCGAAGTTTTCTTAAATGGCACATTTCTAATCCAACTAAAGCGCGACGATATACCAATTTCTAAAAAACTACGCATGCACTTTATGGTAAACAGCGACAAAGAATATATGGTAGGGCTGCAATACATCCTCAACAAAAATATGGCACTAAGAACCCACTACGACAGCGATATGGGCTTTGGTGTAGGTATCAATTTTAATTATTGATGAGAACATTATTGCAAAAAAACCACCGTTAAAACATACATTTGTCATTCAATTTAAACATCAAAAATGACAACACAAAAGCAACATTGGGAAAATGTTTTTGCAACCAAACAAGAAACAGAAGTTAGTTGGTTCCAAGAATATCCGAAAACTTCCGTTGAGTTTTTAGAGTTATTCAATATACCCCTAACAGCTAATATTATTGATGTTGGCGGTGGCGATAGTCATTTTGTAGATGCACTAATCAGCAAAGGTTTTTCAAATATTTATGTGTTAGATATTTCGGCAAACGCAATTGAAAAAGCAAAACTAAGGTTAGGAGAAAAAGCAAAAAATGTGCATTGGATAGTATCGGATATTTTAGATTTTGTGCCGCCAGTTACATTTGATTTTTGGCACGATAGGGCAGCATTTCATTTTCAAACCAACCCCAAAAATATTGATAAATATGTAAGCATTGCAACCAATGCAATTGCAAAAAACGGATATTTAATATTGGGAACATTTTCTGAAAACGGGCCCAAAAAATGTAGTGGTTTAGACATTATACAATACACCGAAACAAGCATGAGTGCTAAGTTTGAAATAGATTTTAAGCGCATAAAATGTATTACAGAAAATCATACAACACCATTTAATACAATTCAAAATTTTCTATTTTGTAGTTTTGAAAAAATATAGGTGATTACTAAAATATTTCACAATAATTTTAGTAGTCCCCTGCTGCTGCAAGCTAAAACACTGAACGCTGCCGCAAGCGCAATATCATCAAGTTAAGAAACACAATTTTAATTGCCACGCACTTTAGGGAGTGGTTTAATGCAAGTTTGTTATTTGGGCTTTAGCCGAAATTATTATTATCCATGCTGCCGCAAGCTAAAACACTGAACGCAACCGCAAGCGTCCCGCTTGTGGTTTAACCCCAATCTTCCTCATTTGCAATCCAGATACCCTAAACGTCCCTTTGCAATCCACTATTTATAAGTCCCCCTAGTCCCTAAAGTCCCTTAAAGAGCCAAATATTTTGTATTTACAATGCACAAACCTGAATAGAAATAAATAATGTATTTTGCCAACCTAAAGGAAGGTAATTTTGGAGAAAAAGTATATTTGAAAACCAGAAAATTCAAGTAATAAATGTCGATAAAAACAGAAACAAAACAGTTTCAATATGAAATACAAGCCTATCAAGAGGACTGCGTAAATAACATTATCAGTCTTTTTGAAAGCCTTCGCCAAAAAACGAATTTTGGCGATGTGCTGACGGCACACCATAAAAAGAACAAATATAATTTTCCTGTTCAAAACAACAAAAACATTGACATAATGATGGAAACGGGAACAGGTAAAACCTTCACGTTCATCAAAACTATTTTTGAATTGAATAGAAAATTCGGCTACAAAAAATTTATAATTCTTATCCCAACTGTTCCAATCCGTGAGGGAACAAAAACAAATTTAGCCGATACCAAAGATTATTTTAAAAGTTTTTATGCCAACGAAAAGGAAAAAGAAATTGAAACATTTGCTTATGAAAGTGGAAATATTTCTGCGGTAAAACAATTTATCAACGCTTCGCATTTATCCGTTTTAGTAATGACTCCCAGTTCCTTCAATAGAGATAAAAACTTACTAAACAAACCACTGGAAAACGATATTCACGCACCTGAATTATTTGTAAAAAATCAAGAACCCCCAAAATCATATTTGGAATGTTTGAAACGCCTGAATCCAATTCTGATAATGGACGAGCCACATCGTTTTGAGGGTAATGCTTTTAAAACTTATTTTGAAGGTTTCGATAACTATTATTTGCGTTTTGGTGCAACTTTTCCAAAGAAAAAAGATAGTTTGCCTTTGTCAAACGTGGCTTATGTGTTGGATAGCATTTCTTCTTTCCGACAAAATTTGGTAAAGAAAATTGTTGTTTACACGCAAGATGTAATTGAAAATACAGATACGCTTATTGCTATTGACAGCAAAAAAGCAATTGTAAGTACATTAACCAATGGAATAATTGTAAGACGAGAGTTAGGTATTGGTGCAGTTTTTAACGGAAAAACCATCAACAAAATAAATAAAGACAGCATTATTTTAGCAGATGGAACCATCGAAAAAGTAGATTATTATCTGTCAGCCGAATCTCTGCGGGCAATGATTAGCCAAACCATTAAAATACACTTTCAGAAAGAAAAGACTTTGTTTGAGCAGGAAATAAAAGCAGTCACCTTGTTTTTTATGGAAGGCGATATTAGTTTGTTTCGCGGTGCAAATCCAAAAATTAAAATCATATTTGAAGAAGAATACCAAAAGCAATATAATGAAAATTTAGCAACGATTGACCAACATACTAAATACTACAAATATTTGCAAAACGATTTTGATAGCGACAATACTTTGCAGGTTCATAAAGGTTATTTTTCGGGCGACAAAGGAAACGCAGACGAAAAAATAAAAGCAGGGGTTGATGAAATTTTGAAAGACAAAAAGAAATTGCTTTCGTTTGAAAGTCCAACACGTTTTATTTTTTCTATTTGGGCTTTGCAAGAAGGTTGGGACAATCCGAATGTTTTTACTATTTGTAAACTATCCAATCAAGGCAGCGAAATATCCAAAATGCAACAAATTGGGCGAGGCTTGCGCTTGTGCGTAAATCAAAATTTACAACGAAACACCCTGAAATATTTGAATGACAAACAAGAAGAATTTTGGAAAATCAACAATCTTGATGTGGTGGTTTCTAGCAAAGAAAAAGGTTTTGTTGAGGCAATTCAAAACGAAATTTTGAGCAATTCTTTTTTGGTTTCCGAAACATTTACGGAGCAAGAATTGATTAAAATTCTAAAAGAAAAAACAGGATTTGACGATGATACAGTCATCACCTTAGTTGATGATGTTTTGAAAGACAAGAAAATGATTGTTCGTAAAGCAATAGTTGACGGACAAAAGATTTACGAGAAATCGCCTGACTTTTCTACAATCCTGAAAGAACAAAATTTGCCCGAAGAACAAGTTAAAGCATTAGAAAATCTGTTTGTTACTGATGTAAATGCTTATATTCAAAAAGCTGAAAATAAAAAACCTAAAAAGAAAGTATTTATTAAAGAAACACACCTTCAAGAGTTTCAAAATTTATGGGACACAATTAATAAAAATGCTTTTTACATATTGGAGACATTGAATGAAGAGCAAGAAAACCAATTGATACAAAACATAAAAGCGGATATTGAAAAAGTTGCCATAGTAGAAATATTATTACAAACCATTCGTGCAGAACTACACGTAAATAAAATTGGCGAGCAAGCTGCAATAACCGAAAAGCTAATCAATACCGTTTCTTATAAAAGCAAAGTTGATTATTTGGAGTTAGTGCGCACTTTATCCAACAACACAAAAACGCCTATTTCATTTGTGGTAAAGATTTTCAATGCTTTGAGTGATGATTTTAAAACTAAAATGCTTTGCAACAATCCCGAGCAAGCGCAAAAAGAAATAACCGAAATAATCCGCAAAAACTTAGTTGCTATGCTCAAAGCAAATATTAAGTATGATGGAATTAATGGAACAGCATTACCAAACGTATTCAAAACCGAAAAAGGAAAAACTTATTTAGACATAGGCAGCGTTGGCAAATTTCAAAAAGATATTGCAGCCGATTTTTCTTTGAAAACTAAATGGGTTTTTGAAGAAGTGATTGAATACGACAGCGATTTTGAATTAGAAATTGTGGAACAAGACCCCGATATTGACAGCATCGAAATTTTCGGCAAACTGCCTCGCCTAAAAATTAAAACACCCTTGGGCGACTACAATCCTGACTTTTGCTATGCTATAAAAACCACCGAAGGCAAAAAAATATTTCTTGTAGTAGAGGCAAAAGGCTACCAAACCGCTACCGCAATACCCGTAGATGAGCAACGAAAAATTGATTTTGCCATAAAGTATTTCGAGGCACTCAACGAGCATTACAAAAACGAAAACGAAAATATTAAAATTTCATTTCAAAAACGTATCAATAAAACACAATTAGCGGCTTTGATATGCAACGCATAAAACAATGAATTTAAAAATTATTAAAAAAGAATTGTTAGCGCAATACCAAAAAGCAATTCCCCACGATTTGCAAGAAAAATTTGATGCCTTAAAAGATGCCGAAATTTCTACAGATACGTTTAGTTTTTACACTTCGGTTGCATCTGTTTTTTCAAGCAAAATAGAAGGAGAAAACATTGAATTAGACAGTTATATCAAACATAAAAAATTTGGTATTGAGTTTTTGCCCAACTACACCAAAAAGATTGACGACTTATACAGTGCCTATACCTTTGCGAAGACTAATCAGCTGAATAAAATAAATATTGCTAAAGCACATAAATTACTAAGCAAACATATTGTGGCAAAACACCAACAAGGTAAATTGCGAATACACAATATGTTTGTAACCACGCCCGATGGAAAAATAGAATATGTAGCTGCTACTCCTTATGAAGTCGAAGCAGAAATGGAAAAATTTTATAATGACATTCAGCTGCTTCTAAAATTGGAGTTGAGTGTAGCTGAAACCTTCTTTTATGCTTCAATGATTCATTTGGTGTTTGTAAAAATTCACCCTTGGAATGATGGGAATGGAAGAAGTGGTCGATTATTAGAAAAATGGTTTTTAGGTCAAAAATTAGGACATAAAGCTTGGTTTGTTTCTAGCGAAAGAAACTATTATGAGCAGCATCAAATCTATTATAACAATCTTCGTGCTTTGGGCTTGGAATACCAACAATTAGACTATTCAAAAGCACTACCTTTTTTACTGATGTCACCAAATACTTTAAAATAATAAAATTACAAAACAAGAATTTACAAACGCAGAATATAAAAAAATGGCAAAACAAGAATTTACAAACGCAGGATATAACGTTTTTGAAACAGGCGACAACGAAAACAAATTGTTATCTTTTCTAAAAGAGAACTACCCAAGCATAATTCGCGATAACGAAATAAACATAGCCGAACTGAAAACCGTTTTGGGTTTGCCCACTGACGAAAAAGTAAACGGCTACGGTCTAAACTTTGTGGGCAGAAACTTTGCCAAAGCCAAATACGCTCAGAAAACGGAAAAGGAATTACGCCTAAACACCACTTTGAGCAAGGATATTGACACTACCCAAAATTTGGTTTTGAAAGGCGACAATTTAGAGAGTTTAAAAATTTTAAAAAACCATTATAGCAATAAAATTAAGTGCATTTACATTGACCCACCTTACAACACTAAGAGTGATGAGTTTGTTTATCCTGACAAATTTGACAAAGAAGAAGCGGAGGTTTTGGGCTTGGCAAACTTGAGTGAAAGTGATTTTCAACGAATGGATTTTAGTTTTAAAACTAAAAAAAGTCATAACGGTTGGTTATCGTTTATGTATCCACGCCTTTTGTTGGCAAGGGATTTATTGAGCAAAGATGGTGTTATTTTTATAAGCATTGATGATAACGAGCAAGCAAACTTGAAATTGCTTTGTGATGAGATTTTTGGGGAGGAGAATTTTGTGGGTGAATTTATTTGGATTAGAAAAAAGAAAGGAGCATTTCTTTCAAAAAAAATTCGGAAAATGACAGAGTATATTCTTTGTTATCAAAAATCAGATATTGAAAAAACGCTTTTTGGAGAACAAGCATATACAGATAAACAACAACCAATAGTAAAGAGAACAAATTCAACAAAAGAATTAGTATTTCCTAAAAATATTATACATACAAAATTGGATGATGGTTTTTATGAACCTATTTCATCAGAAAGTGCAACATGCATAACCTTCAAAAATGAATTTGAAATAAAAAATGGAATAGTTATAACCGAGCTAAAAACCGAAGCACGCTATGTTTGGACGCAAGAATTTTTTAATGAAGAAATAATAAATGGTTCTCAAATCTTTTTATCAAAGCAATTTGGATTTAATGTATTAAGGCATAATCAGGCTGAAAAAACAAAATCACCTTCAACTCTAATAGATAAAAATGTTGATGTTGGAACAAATGAAGATGCTTCTTCTGAAATTGCAGATTTATTTAATACAGAAGTGGGAGCTATGTTTGATTATGCAAAACCTGCGAGTCTAATTAAGTATTTAGCAAATTTCCTAACGGCAGAAAATGACATTATTCTCGACTTCTTCGCAGGTTCAGGTACAACAGGTCACGCAGTAATGCAACTAAACGCAGAAGATGGAGGCAACCGTAAATTTATTTTATGCCAAATAGATGAACCCATAAAAAAAGATAAGCCCGCTTATCAATTTTGTATAGATAACAATTTACCACCCGTAATATCCAGCATTACCATTGAAAGATTAAAAAGAGCAGGGGAACAATTAAGAATTAAAAATGAAGAGTTAATAATTAAGAAAACAGGAGAATTAGATTTTAATCAAGGCAATCAGGAAAATTCTTTAAATCAAGGTTTAGATGTTGGTTTTAAAGTATTTGACAGCATAGAAGCACCAAAACTAAATATTGAAGATGGGGAAATCATTTTTCCTGTAATTAGTGAAGATGCTTTAAGCCGTATTTACAATATGATTTTTACAATTGGTTTAGACGAGCCAACACAAGTTCCCGAAGAGGTTGTGAAAGATGCTATTTACAAAATCGACAACCATTATTATATAACCAACAGCGAGAAAATCACCAGTGATGATTATTCAAACGCCCTCAAAAACGGCAAGGTATTTATTGACGGTTGGACAGCAAGTTTGAATGGAACATTACAGAATTACAAAGAAGATGTGAAAATTGTGTTTTAAATAAACATCCCCTTCTGCTGCAAGCTAAAACACTGAACGCTGCCGCAAGCGTCCCGCTTGTGGTTTAACCAACCACGCAGTGCAAACCACCAATCGTCCGCATTTGCAATGCACAACCAACAAAACCAAATTCACATGCAGTTCTAACAACCAACACCCCCTGCCTTATAAAAAACATTGTTAAAAAATAAAAGAAAGATTTTCTCCACAAAAGCCCTAAAGAACCTACACCCCAAAGCCTATTCAGCAATCTACACAACAAAACACAATTCAAAACCCTACAGCCAATTAGATTGCCTTATAGGCTGGTAAAAATCATTCTTTTATTTTAGATGTTTTTTATACAGCCTTGATTTTTTGTTACTTTTTTAACAAGAAAAATTAACAAAAGAGAAAAAACAGCCCACGCTTGGCGTCCCCCACTGATACGGATTTGCAATCCGTACCATGTAAACATGCATTTATCATTAGTTAATTTTACTTTTTGGTCATGATGCTGCTGCGCGGTGAAATGCACAAAAAACAAAAGCAACGCATAAGTTTCGGCTCCTTTTGCGTTGTTGTAGCAGAATGGCTATATTGGAGAGGGGCAGGGGGTGAGGTAATCATTTGCAATGCGAATACCCTAAACCTGCATTTATTGTAATACAACATTTCCAATCCCAGAGAACCATTGTGCTAAACTTCAACACTTTTTGCACGTTATGTATTGTTGCAATAAAAACAATTATTCAAAAAAAACTACATTCGCAGTGTGAAAGCAAAAGCACACATAACCTTACTTCTAATAGTATTATTTCTTACTACCCTTGCCCACGCACAAATAACACTTATAGGCAAGGTAATAGACGCTACCACAAACCGAAGCATTGAGTACGCAACCGTAAAAACATTTTATGGCAAAGTAGTAGTAAATACTGATAGTGCAGGCATTTTTACAATTGGTTTAGATTCGTTGCCGTGCTACATAATTACAAGTTATGTGGGCTACCAAATAGATACAACGCTACTCACAAGTTCCGAAATTTTAATAAAATTAAAAGCCACTTTCGCACTCAAAGAAGTAACCATAACCGAGAAAAATTTCAGCACTTTACACTCAAATTTCAAAACCATAAATACCGAAACAATTGGTATTGGCGAACTTAAAAAAGCCGCTTGTTGCAACCTCAGCGAAAGCTTTGAAACCAACGCCAGTGTTGACGTAACCATGAGTGATGGTGTAAGCGGTGCAAAGCAAATATCTATGCTTGGTTTAGATGGCGTTTACACACAAGTGTTGCTAGAAAACACGCCCTACATACGCGCCTTAAGCAGCAGTTACGGTCTTAGTTTTTTGCCAGGCACCTGGATAGAGAGCATAGACATAAGCAAAGGCACAGGCAGCGTGGTTAATGGTTTTGAAGCCCTTTCGGGGATAGTAAATGTAGAGTTGCAAAAGCCCGACAAGGCAAATAAATTACTCGTAAATTTATATGCAAGCAGTGCATCGCGTGCCGAAGCAAACATAAATTACCAACAAAAAATTACTAACAAGTGGAGCTATTTATTAATGGCGCACAACAGCAGGGTGTTGGCTAAAAATGATTTTAACAACGATAATTTTATTGATATTCCGTTGAGCAACCAATACAATATTTTTAATAGGGTAAAATACAATGGCGAAAGATTATTGTTTCAAGCTGCGGTGCAATTGTTGGACGACGATAAACAAAGTGGCGAAATTAATTTTAATAAACAAAATGATTACCTCACTACAAACCGCTATGGCATTGGCATACACAACAAGCAAGGAATGTTTTATACAAAAACTGCAATTAACTTTTTAAATAAACCATACCGCAGTTTGGGTTTAATAACCAACGGAAAACAACAAGAACAACAATCTTTTTTCGGACTAAAAACATACAATGCAAACTACCATTCGTTTTATAGCAACTTAATATTTCAGGATATTATTGGCGACACCCGCCACAAATACAAAGCCGGCGCAACCTACTTATACGACCAATACCGCGAAACCTACAACGATTCATCTTTTAGCAGAATAGACAACATACCCGGCGCATTTGCCGAATATAATTATGATGATTTAGAGAAGTTTTCGGCTGTAGTTGGTTTTAGAATAGATGCACACAATAAATTTGGCAACTTTTACACACCCAAATTAAATTTAAAATACCACATCAATAAAGCTTCAACCATAAGGTTTTCGGCAGGCATGGGCACACGCATTGCCAATATTTTTATGGACAATACAGCACTTTTTGCCAATGCCCGAAAAGTAATTGTGTTTGAAAAACCACTACCCGAAAAAGGATATAGCGCAGGGCTAAACTTTATGCACAACACCATAATAAATAACAATAATTTTGCTTTGATTATTGATGTGTATAGCAGCGCATTTAGCAACCAAGTTGTGATAGATTTTTACAATAATTACAAAACAATATTGGTGTATAACTTAAAAGGTAAAAGTTATGCAAATGCAGCACAGGCAGAGGTTTCATACAACATCAATAAATTTATTACTATAAAAACTGCATACAAATATTACCAAGTAATTAGCACTTATAACAATGTGGAAATGCCAAAACCAATGTTCCCAAAAAACAGGGCTTTGCTAACAGTTTCTTACGCAAGTAAATTTGATATTTGGAAAATTGATGGCAGCATAAAATATACAGGAAAAAGCCGATTGCCAGTTTCAAGTAACTACTCAAACCCAGCAATGCACAATACGCAAGGCAATTCGTTTTACACTGCAAATGCACAAATAACAAGGGCATTCAAAAAAATGGAAATTTATTTTGGTATAGAAAACATAACCAATTTTTTGCAACCAAACGCCATTGTAAGTGCCGCAAAACCTTTTGCCGACACCTTTGATGCCACCATGATTTACGGCCCAGTTACAGGTAGAATTTTTTATGCAGGTGTGAGGTATAATGTGAAATAATTATGATAACAAGTCTTCAAAATAACAAAGTAAAAGAGGTTGCTAAATTGAGTAAATCGTCGGTGCGCAATGAGCTTTCATGCACTGTTGTAGAAGGCAACCGCGAAGTTTCGATAGCGCAACAATTCCATTTTGAAATACAAACCATTTTCATTTGTAAATCAATATTTAAGGATGATGAAATGTATGCAATTAATTTTGAATGTGGTGCCGAAATAATTGAAGTATCACCCGATGTGTATGCCAAACTTAGCTACCGCACTGGCACTGAAGGAATTTTGGCAATTGTAAAAACAAAACAAAATACAATTCATCAATTAATTGCAACAGAAAACAGTTTAATATTGGTTTTAGAGTCTATTGAAAAGCCAGGAAACATAGGTGCTATGCTACGTACAGCCGATGCCGCAGGTGTTAATGCGATAATAATTTGCAATAAAGTAACTGATGTGTACAATCCAAATACAATACGTAGCAGTTTAGGATGTGTATTTGCAATGCCAATATTTACGAGTACTTCAACCGAATGTATTGACTTTTTGAACAAACATAACTTTCAAATATTATGTGCATCGTTGCAAACAGAGAATAATTTTTATGCACAGAATTTAAAACTGAATACAGCAATTGTTTTCGGTAGCGAATCGGACGGATTATCGTCCATTTGGTATGAAAAATCTACATTAGTAAAATTACCAATGCATGGCAAGATTGATAGTTTAAATGTTTCGGCAAGTTGCGCTGCCATGTTATTTGAAGCTGTAAGGCAAAAACAGAATTAAGATTTAATAATGGCATATTTTACGCCAACTTTACCACCGCAATCTTCATCTTTTTCATATTTCATTCCGCATTTTTGCAATACTTTTATAGAAGCAGAATTTTCTTTCAAGGCATTGCCAACAATACGTTGTAAATTCAATTTACTAAACCCATAATTTATGCAAGCAATACCACTTTCGGTAGCATATCCTCTGCCCCAATTTTTCTTAAAAAACCGATACCCCAAATCAACTTCGTTTATTTGCGGCAATAACTTCAATCCGCACCAGCCAAGCTTTTCGGAAGTTTTTTTTTCTATTACAAGCCACCTACCAAAACCATTGCTTTTATAATCAGGATAATTTGCGAGGAATTTTTCGGCAGCTAATATTGATTCGAAATGCGCATCTCCAGTAAATTTTATTACATCCCAATCGCTGTTTAAATCATAAGCAAATTGGGCATCATCAGCAGTTAATTCGTGCATTAATAAACGCTCCGTTTCTATAATAATTTCCATAGGCCTCCCTCCTACTTAATCTAATTTTGCACCTTGTGTAATCCAAGCACCTATTAAATCTCTTTCGGCTTGTGTTATTTTTGTTTTATTGCCTTGTGGCATACTTTGCGTTTGCACAGCGCGAACAATAATTTTGTCCGCATGTTTTTTAATTTGTTCAGCAGTATTAAACATAACTCCGCTGGGAGCAACTTTATAAACATCGTCGGTTGGGTTGGCTGAATGGCAGCCTAGGCAGTGTTTTTCAAATATAGGTTGCACTTGCACAAAACTTACTTTTTGTTTGCTATCAATAGTTTTTGGGGCAGTAATAATTAATGCAGAAACTATTGCTATGGCAGCAAACGGAATCATCCAAACTGCTTTTTGCCCTTTTTCGTGTAGGTTTATATAATGCCTTACAGCTACGCCAGCAAGTATTAATATTGCTAAAACTAGCCATTGGTATTTGTAACCAAAAGTTGCTGGAAAGTGGTTGCTAATCATCACAAAAATTACAGGTAAAGTAATATAGTTGTTATGCAATGAGCGCAAACCAGCAATTTTACCAAGATTAGGATTTACAGGTTTACCTTCTTTTGCTGCACGCAACAAGGCTTTTTGTGCTGGTATAATTGTAAAAAAAACATTGCCCACCATAATGGTACCCAGCAATGCGCCAATGTGCATAAACGCTGCCCGTCCGCTTAAAAATTTACTTAGAATTATTGAGATAATAACAACGATAACGAAACCTATTATTGCAAACTTTATTTTTTGTTGCAACAATGATGATTTACACATAGCGTCATAAATAATCCACCCTATAATAAGTGACGAAACACCAATAAATACAGCCATTGTAGCACTTATGTTACGTACCGAAGGGTCTATCATTACCGCTGATGAATTCATGTAATATACCATTGCCAACAACACAAAACCGCTTAGCCATGTAAAATAAGCCTCGTATTTAAACCAGTGTAATTTGGCAGGTAATATGGGTGGTGCCGATTTGTATTTTTCTACGTAATAAAATCCGCCACCATGCAAAGCCCATAAATTTCCGGCAAGTTCGTCGCGTAAGTTTTCGGTTCGGTTCAAACTATTTTCTAGAAATATAAAATAGAATGAAGCCCCAATCCAGGCAATGCCAAACACTACATGCGCCCAGCGAACCATTAAATGTAACCAGTCTAACACATGCGCTTCATACTTATCTTTTATAATAAATTCATATAAAATGTAATAAATAAAAAATGCGGAAATAATAAATGTAAGCGCATTTTTAAAATTGTCAATTGCATTTTTTTGCTCTTGCAAATCATCATTCTGTACTTCATTATCAGCCTTTACGTCTCTTAAATTAAAGGACATTAAGTTTAAAATAATCCAAATAATAATAAGGAAAAAACAAAACGAAGCATATAAAAAAGTAAATGATGTAAGCATATAATTCTAAGATAAACAATTTTAAAAATTAATATTATCAATACTAAATTTATCAGGAAATTTAGCTGTTTTTCCGGAATAAAAATCCTTTATGGTTTGTATGTCTTTCTCCTTGTTTCCAGTTAAGAAAATGGCTTTTCCAAACCCAGCAAGTTTTTTGTCATAATCTAAATATCCCAAATATAAAGGAACATTTGCGCCAACGGCAATATGATAAAAACCACTTTTCCACTTGGTTACTTTACTGCGTGTGCCTTCGGGCGGTATTACCAATATTATTTTATCGCGACTATTAAAAAGTTTGATTGTATTTTCTACAAAATTATTGCTTTTGCTACGCTCTACTGGTATGCCGCCTGTTTTGTATAAATAACTTTTTAGCGGCCACTTAAAAAGTTCTTTCTTTATTAAGTAATTAAGCTTTAACCCAAATAAATCAATGGCTGCAAGGGCATATACAAAGTCCCAATTGCTTGTATGCGGTGCGGCTACCACCACACATTTTTTTATATTGTTAGGTATTGTTTCGGCTATTTGCCAACCTTTAAGTTTAAAGAATAGCTTAAATAAGTATGTTATCAAATCAATTAATTTATTGCAAAGCAAACATAACAAAGTTCTTTAAAGTTGTGGTAGCGTAACTTTAAATACTGAATTCTATATTTACAATTTGCATCTGCACATACAAATGCTCAATATTAATTAGACTGATGATTAAATATGTAAAGTGCCGAATGACGATATGTTTAGTCAAATTTATATGGGAATATTCTAAATTTGCAACGTAATAACAGCCAAAATTAATTTACTTTTTTAGGCAAAAAAATAGAGGCCGCCTTATTCAGGCAGCCTCTATTTAACTAATCAACTAATGGATTTAACTTAAAAATAAATAGCAAAATGATTGGTATTAATTTTAATTATTGTTCCATAAATTAAAATCAATAATTGAAAAATCCATTACTTAATTATAACGCCAATTGTGCATCAAGCTTGCCCGCTAGCACCGATTTTTGTGCTGCACCCACTTGCTTATCTACAATTTTTCCGTTTTTAAATACCAATAAAGTAGGAATGTTTCGGATACCAAAACGTGCTGAAATTGCAGAGTTTGAATCCACATCAACTTTACCTATTACGGCGCGGCCTTCGTAATCTTTTGCCAACTCTTCAACAATTGGGCCTACCATTCGGCAAGGGCCACACCATTCTGCCCAAAAGTCAACTAATACAGGTTTGTCTGATTGCATTACCAACTCTTCAAAATTTGAATCTGTGATTTCTAAAGCCATTTTTTTATTTTTTAAATGATTATTAATTATGTGATTTTTAGGTTGCGGCTACAAAGCTAAACAAACCTTTTTTTTGCAGAAATGTTTTTTTCAACCTTAGTGCCAATACATTTTTTTTTGCCAAAATGACAAGGCTGTATTTAATTAAGCTACTGTATATTAGGTTATTAACCTAAATGTTTGCAAATGTTAATTTTATTGTGGCAGGTTTATCACTTACATCCAACCCAGAGTTTTGTACAATTATATAGTTGTAAAAACAATAATTTGCAACTTCAAACAAAAAGTAATTTCAATAAAGAATAGTCAACGAAGAGGTAAAATATTCAAGAGTTTTCAATTAAAAATTATTACCTTTTATTACTATCGCCCTCTATCGTAGTTCACTTTGATGGTTGCAGTAGTAGGCACAGATTGGCAAGTAAGCACAAAACCTTCTTTTACTTCTTGGTCAAGCAGGGCATAGTTCACTTTCATTTCCACATTTCCATCTTCAAGCAGGGCACGGCAAGTGCAGCACGAGCCTCCTTGGCAAGCATAAGGTGCATCTAATCCTGCATTTATTGCGGCATCCAATACACTTTCGCCAGGCTGCATTTTTACTTCATACGTTTCGCCATCCAAAACAATTGTAGCGTTGCATGCTACACCCGAATCCACAACTATATTTTTGTTTTCGCCCTCAATAACTGGGGTTGAAAAATATTCTAAATGTACTTGGTGTTTCGGAATAAATAATTTTTGCAAAGTAGCTTCAACGCTTTGCATCATTGGTGTAGGGCCACAAATAAAGTATTCGTTGTTGCCCGCAGAAGTATATTTATTTACTAAATTTTCTACCATGATTGGTTGCATAATCCCAGTAAACTCATTGTTATGCGAATTATTTTCGGGCTTTTCTAATATGTTATATACTTTTAGCCTACCTGCATTTTCGCTTTCCAATTGAAATAATTGTTTGTGAAAAATAATTGCCGTTTCATTCAAATTACCGTAAAACAAAATTACCTTGCTATCTGGCTCTTGCATTAATACTGTTTTAATTATCGAAAGCATTGGCGTAATGCCACTTCCGCCAGCAAAAAGTATGTAATTTTTTTTATTACTTGGGTTCATCTCCGAATGAAAATTACCAATAGGAGCCATTACTTCAATGGTATCGCCCACCTTATAATTGCTATTTAAAAACACTGAACCTTTACCATTTACAACCCTTTTAACGGCAATTCTAATATCTTCGTTTATGGCTGGGCTGCTGCACACAGAGTAAGAACGGCGCAACTCTTCGCCATTTACATTTAATTTAAAAGTAATGTATTGTCCTTGTTTATATTTGAAAGTTTCCTTTAATGATTCGGGAATTGAAAAGGCTATGGAAACACAATCAGGCGTTTCTTGCGTAATTTCGGAAATTTGTAATGTATGAAACATAAGAATTTTATTTTTTGATTTGTGCAAAAATATAAGAATATAACAAACATCAATAATCAATAGTTTAATAAGCGATGAACAAAAAATATTTACAATTGAGAGACAGAAAACTAAGCTTAGAAAAACCATTGGTAATGGGTGTTTTAAACCTAACACCAGATTCTTTTTATGATGGTGGTAAATACAAAACCGAAAGCGAAATTATTTTGCAAGTTGAAAATATGTTGGTTGATGGTGCAAATATTATTGATATTGGTGGACAATCTACACGCCCAAATGCGCAACTAATTAGTGCAGACGACGAAGCGTTACGAATGTTGCCTATTGTAAAAACCATTGTACAAAAATTTCCGAATACAGTTATTTCTGTTGATACGTTTTATAGTGCTATTGCCCAAAAATCAATTGATGCTGGTGCGCATATTATTAATGATGTAAGCGGTGGAAGAATTGATATTAAAATGTTTGAAACCACTGCAAAATTAGGTGTTCCGTACATTTTGATGCACAGCCGAGGCAATGTGCAAACCATGCAACAATTAACAAACTACAGTAATTTAGTAGACGATATAAAAAGTTATTTTACTTCTAAAATTGAAGAATTAAATGCACTAGGCAACAATGAAATTATTATTGATGTAGGATTTGGTTTTGCAAAAACCATTGAGCAAAATTTTGAATTATTAAAAAATATGCAAATTTTCAAAACATTTAATTTACCCATTCTTGTTGGTATTTCGCGCAAGGGTATGATATATAAAACACTGAAAACTGGCGCACAAAATGCCTTAAATGGAACAACAGTTTTAAACACTATTGCATTGCAAAAAGGAGCAAATATTTTGCGTGTTCACGATGTAAAAGCAGCAGTAGAGGCAATCACTCTTAGTTCGATGGTTCAATGAACGTTATTTGCTAATACTTAACTTTATTAATTCAAGGTTTACGCTTATTAGAGATAAATTTTTATAATATTGAACTCTTAAAAGTAATAACAAATAGCTATAATAATAACAATTAATTCATTAATAAATATGCCATACGGTTTCGGAACAAAAGCAATACATGCAGGGCAAGAACCTGACCCAACAACAGGAGCAATTATGACTCCTATTTTTCAAACTTCAACTTATGTGCAAGCAAGCCCTGGCAGCCACAAAGGCTACGCTTATGCACGCGGAAAAAACCCCACACGTACTGCACTTGAAAAAAATATTGCAGCACTTGAAGATGCAAAACATTGCCTTTGCTTTAGCAGCGGAATGGGAGCTATTGATGCCATAGCAAAGCTTTTGCGCCCCGGCGATGAAGTAATTACTGGTGACGATTTATATGGCGGTTCGTACAGAATGTTTACTAAGATTTTTGAACCGTTTGGGATTAAATTCCATTTTATTGATTTGAAAGATGCCAACAACATCAAAAATTATATCAATAAAAATACAAAGTTGGTTTGGCTGGAAACGCCTACTAATCCTACCATGCAGATTATAGACATTGAACTTTCCGCTAAAATTGCAAAGGAAAATAATTTGCTAATTGCCGTTGACAATACTTTTGCATCGCCCTTTTTGCAAAACCCACTTGCGCTTGGCGCAGATATAGTGATGCACAGCGTAACCAAATACCTTGGCGGACATAGCGATGTGGTGATGGGCGCATTGTGCATGAATGATGATGCTATTCATGAAAAATTAGCCTTCATACATAACTCATGTGGCGCAACACCTGGCCCAATGGATAGCTTTTTGGTAATACGTGGACTCAAAACTTTACACATCCGCATGGAGCGTCATTGCTATAATGGGCGCATGATTGCGGAGTATTTGCGTACACATCCAAAAGTAGAAAAAATATATTGGCCGGGCTTTACTGACCATCCAAACCATGAGATTGCCAAAAAACAAATGAAGGATTTTGGTGGTATGATTTCTATAGTAATAAAAGGCGGAAAAGACGAAGCTTTTAGAGTAGCACAAAGCCTTAAAGTATTTTCGTTGGCCGAATCATTGGGCGGTGTAGAATCTTTAATAAACCACCCAGCAACTATGACGCACGCATCTATACCAAAAGAAGAGCGTGAAAGAGTTGGTGTGGTTGATAATCTTTTGCGCCTAAGTGTTGGTATCGAAAATATAGAAGACTTATTAGAAGATTTAAAAATAGCACTTAATTAAATAAAAGAGCAAGATTCAAATTGAGCTACAATAATTTCGGGGAATAGGAAGATTTAATCATTCGAAAATATAAATTTCATAGCATGAAAAATAAGTCGTTTATAATTGGTTTTATCATCATTCTATTTGCAACTAATTTATTGGCGCAACCAAAACTTAGACCATATTTTGTTGAAGCTAGTGCCAGTATTAAATATAACCAAGGCAATAATTTAGCAAAACAAAACGTAGGGTATTTAAACTATAACCTTAATATTGGTGCAGGTTATAACCTCAATAAAAAAATTAATTTTGGACTAAATTTTGGCTATTCAAATGCAAATCGTTCCCCAATAAATTATACAGATTCTGGATATGGAAGAACCTTAATAAATGTAAGCACAAATATGGTGCTTTTGTTAGATACTATATTTATTCAAATGAAAGGCTGCAAATTTTCTCTAACTTAAATTTGAGTTATGGAGTGAGTAAATTCAAACGTGAATTATAAAATAGCCTTGACCCCAACTATTTATACCAAACTTATTATATAGAGACGAAAACAACAACCAAAATAAAATCAATTGCTTTAAATTTCGGTTTCAATTATTTTGTGAACAATAATATAGCACTACAAGTTAGTTTTGCAAATATTGAATTTACAAATAATACCATAAGTAATCAGTATAGTTTCACTTACTATCTTTTTAATTACCTCAACTACGATGAAGTGGCTGCAAAAACCTATAACAACAATAAATTTGATTTGCAGCTAAATGCTTCAACCATTAAATTTGGTGTAATCTATAATTTTGGTAAAGAAAAAGTTGCCAAAATAAAGCTAACTGAAGTTGAAAAATAATTTGATAATTTATAAAGCGTAAGCATAAAAATTACGCTTTATAATTTTCAATAATTAAGTTTGCTAATTCAATCCCTATTCTTTCTTGGGCTTCCTCTGTGGCAGCACCAATATGAGGCGTTAACGATATTTTTGGATGTTTCAAAATTTCCTCTCGAGGGGTTGGTTCATTGTCAAATACATCTAATGCAGCATGTGCAACTTTACCGCTATCTAATGCTGCTAACAAAGCCAATTCATCAACAACGCCGCCACGTGCAGCATTTACAATACAAACGCCCTTTTTCATTTTTTCAAATTCAGGAGTGTTTATGAGTTTTCCGCCTGGAACGTGCATTGTTATAAAGTCTGCTTGCGGCAATAATTCATCTAAGCCAATACTTTGCACCTCAAAACTTACTTTTTGCAAACCAGCTACATCAACCGTAATTGTTGCACTTTTAGTAAAAGGGTCGTGTACTATAATTCGCATTCCTAGGCCAGCCGCCAATGCCGCAGTAGCCTTTCCAATACGTCCTAAACCAATTATGCCAATTGTTTTGCCCGAAACTTCCGAACCTTTGGCATACTTCTTTTTTAAAACATCGAACTGTGTATTGCCAATTTGATGCATTTGTTTGTTTGAATCGTAGAGCATACGCGCCATTGCGAACATGCTACCAATTACCAATTCGGCAACTGAGTTAGACGACGCTGCGGGTGTATTAATTACCTTTATGCCAATGTTGCGTGCATATTCAACATCAATATTATCCATGCCAACACCGCCACGCCCAATTATCTGCAGGCCGTTACAATTGTCAATAATATCTTTTCGCACTTTAGTTGCACTGCGCACTGTGAGTACTTGGTAGTTGTTTTCATTAATTTCTTGCACCAAATTCTCTTGCGCTACCTTTTCTGTAACCACTGTAAACCCAGCCTTTTGTAATAATTCTATCCCAATGGCATCCATGCCATCATTTGCTAATATTTTCATATAAAATTTTAATAATTGTAAATTTTTAATCCGTTGTTATAAATCAATTAAACTCATCAAGTTTGCTTTTCTTTTTGCCGTAAGCAAAATAAATAACCACACCAATAACCATCCAAATAATTAATCTGTACCAAGTATCAGAGGGCAATGCAGCCATTTGATACAAACAAATACCGGCTCCTAAAAGAGGTACTAATGGCACAAGTGGCGTTCTAAATGGGCGTTCTAATTCGGGACGTTTTTTGCGCAAAACAATGATGCCCACACACACAATTACAAAAGCCAATAAGGTGCCGATAGAAACTAATTCGCCCAAAATACCAATTGGAAATAAACCAGCAACTATGCCAGCAACAAGCCCTGTAAGTATAGTAGTTACATACGGTGTTTTGTAAATTGGGTGTACTTTTGCAAATACTTGCGGTAATAAACCATCTTTGGCCATTGAATAAAATATACGTGGTTGCCCCATCATCATTACCAAAACAACCGAACTTAAACCCGCTATTGCCCCTATTTTTACTGGTAATGCCAACCATGCCAATCCATCACCACTTTTATCTATTGCCAATGCAACTGGTGCTGCAACATCTAAATCTCTATAATTAACAATACCTGTAAGCACCAATGAAACTGCTATGTATAAAATTGTACAAACCAATAAGCTAATTAAGATTCCTTTGGGCATGTCTTTTTGAGGATTGATAGCTTCTTGCGCTGCTGTGGATACTGCATCAAAACCTATGTATGCAAAAAATATTACACCCGAACCAGCAACAATTCCTTCCCAGCCAAACTTGCCTGGCCCTTCATTAGCTGGTATAAACGGATGCCAATTAGCTGTATCAACATAACTCATTCCAAAAAAGATAAATAATAATATAATAATTATTTTTACTATAACTATTACACCATTAAAGCGCGATGACTCTTTAATACCTACAACCAAAAGCCATGTCATAACTGCAATAATTATCATAGCAGGGAAATTTAAAATTGCCCCAGTAGAATGCCAACCGCTTACATCATGCGTAAGCGGCGCAGAGCACAATGCAGGAGGAATATGAATGTTCAAGTTTTCTAAAAAACTAACCATATAACCACTCCAACCAACAGCAACTGTAGAGGCGCCAAATAAATATTCAAGTATTAAATCCCAACCAATAATCCACGCCAAAAATTCGCCCAAAGTAGCGTAGGCATAAGTGTAAGCACTACCAGCAATGGGTATCATGCTCGCAAATTCGGCATAGCACAAGCCCGCAAATGCACAACCCAAACCCGACAAAATAAATGACAATACCAATGCAGGCCCAGCATGATTTGCCGCTGCCGTGCCTGTAAGTACAAAAATACCTGTGCCTATAATTGCGCCAATACCTAAGGCTGTAAGGTTAGACGCAGTTAATGTTCGCTTTAAACCATTTGCAGAATCAGTAGATTCAGCCATTAGTTTTGTTATTGATTTTGTTTTGAATAACGACATACAAATTACATTTTTAGTTTGGGCTAATGTATTGAAATTGTTTATTGAATTGCAAAATGATTTTTGTTTGAAAAAGACGGTTTATTAAGAACATACAATTTATTCATATTACGTTCTTCATCTTTCACAATTAAATTTCACAACACAGATTTCACAGTGGAAGAAGAGTTGCACAGAGTTTGCAAACGCACTTATTTTGGCACTAAACCTTTTTGCATAAATTTTTGATTTTCAAATACTGTTGAAAAAATACCAGGCACTTTCTCTGCTTAACTCTCCGTAAATACGTGGAGTTGCGGGGTACGAAGCAAAGCAAAACCGTAGTGTGTTCTATGTTGAAAATTGTGATTTTTTTTTTGAAAAAAGTTTCTTGATTCGTATTGAAAAGTACTGCCAACACTAATCTTCTCTGCTTAACATTGCCAAACGGTGCATTTCAGAAACTTCAATGCTCAAAAAGTCAAATTCGATAACTACTTTTCCAATTAATTTATAACAGCCATAGCCGCGGAAAGGAAATGCTGCAGCCGATGGTGGAAAATGAACCGTATCAATCCAATTGCCTTCCATATCAATAAAAGTTCCGAAAAACATGCGTTGGTTATTCGCCGTTCTGGTTGGTTTTGTGGTTACTAAATATCCTAATATTTCAACCGTTTTGTTCAAATAATTTTTTAAATCATTGGCTAATAAATTATTTGCAGTTGGTTCTTTTAAAAGTTTAAATGGCGAATTTAAACAGAAACCGAATAATTCTATTTCATCAAAAGCATCTTCAATTTCGGAATACTCTAATTTTGGTAATTGGTACGTTCTGGGCTTTTCATCAAACAAAATATTTGAATTTAAAAATTTATTTACAGGATTTAAAATTGAATGAATTTCCCACAACAATTCTTTTTTTGTTTTGCCTGTAAATCTAAATACGTTGGCTCTTATTAAAATACGCAATTGCTCAACACTTGCTTGCACGCGTTTTGTAAAATCATACAAGCTAATAAATAAACCATTTGTAGCACGTTCCACCAAAATATTTTTTACAATAGTATGTTCCAATTCGGCAATCATTCCCAAAGCTAAAAAAATTGTAGTGCCTTGAATGGTACAAACATTTGTGCTATTGTTTACGCATGGTGCTACAATAGTTGCCCCGTGCATTCTGGCTTCGTGCACATAAAATTCGGTGCGGTAAAAACCACCACCGTTATTTAGTGTACCCACCATATATTCTAAAGGATAATACGCTTTTAAATACAACGCCTGAAAACTTTCAACAGCATAACTTGCCGAATGTCCTTTGGAAAAAGCATAATTCGCAAAGCTTTCTATTTGATTCCAAATATCCAGAATTTTTTTTTCAGCGTATCCTTTTTTTATACAATTGCTAAAAAAATTCTCTCGAACTTTATCAAATTCATTCCGTTTTTTAAATTTCCAACTCATGCCACGCCTCAAGTAATCAGCCTCGGCAAGCGTTAAGCCAGCAAAAAAATGTCCTACTCTTATAACATCCTCTTGGTAAACCATAACGCCATAAGTCTCCTTTAATAATTCATATAATTCAGGAATTTCTTGCTGTGCTTTTACGCGCAAATGTTCATGACGGTAGCGCAAAATATACTCACGCATCATACCACTTTTACTTACACCGGGCCTAATAATTGAGCTTGCCGCAACCAATCGCAAATAATCATCGGCACGCAACTTGGCAAGTAACATGCGCATTGCAGGCGATTCTATATAGAAACATCCAATACATTTCCCTAAACTCAATAGCTTTTTTACCTCAACATCAGTTTTGAATTTTTCGATGTTATGAATGTCAATATCTACGTTTTTATTTTGCTTAATAAGTGTAACAGTATCTTTAATTTTTGCTAAACCTCGTTGGCTTAAAATATCAAATTTATACAATCCAATATCTTCTGCTTCAACCATGCTAAACTGAGTGGTAGCGTAGCCTTTGGGCGGCATAAAAGTTGCTGAATAGCTTGTTATTGGTTTTTCAGAAATTAAAATTCCACTTGAATGAATGCTCAAATGACTCGGAAATCCTTCAATTAATTTACTGTATTGCAGCACTAATTTTCCTACATCATCAAACTTGTAATTGCTGTTTTTGTGAGAGTTTTGCAAAGCATCAATTTCTGTGGCGGGCAATCCAAAAACTTTGCCCAATTCGCGTGTTACGGCATCATGTTGAAATGTAGAATAAGTGGCTAAAAGGGCGGTGCGTTCATTGCCAAAACGTTCAAAAATATACCTCGTCATATCATCTCTATCTGTCCACGAAAAATCAATATCAAAATCAGGTGGGTTGCTACGAAAAGGATTGATAAAACGTTCGAAATAAAGCTCTAATTCAATTGGGTCAACATCGGTTATACGCAGAAGATAAGCCACTAAACTATTGGCGCCACTGCCACGCCCCACATAAAAATAATTTTTGTGTTGTGCAAATTTTATAATATCCCAATTTATTAAAAAGTACGAAGCAAATTGCATGTCGCCAATTACTTGCAACTCTTTTTCTACCCTTAACATTACCTCTTTTGATGGGTTACTAAATCTATAATTTATGCCTGCAATACACTGTTCACGTAGCATTGCAATATCATTGACTACACTATCAGTATAATGTTTTAAGTTCTTATTAGAAAATTTTCCGTACTCAAAATCAATACTACAATTACTAATAATTTCTTCCGTATTTTTTATGATGTGCGGATACGAATTATATGCAGCGTACATTTCTGGCTTTGTATAAATAATTTCATCGGGAGTAGTTTGCAAGTCCTTAGGCAATCGACTTAACAACAAATTTTCGCCAATAGCACGGAGTAAACGGTGGGCATTAAAATGTTTTTTTTCAATAAAAGTGGCAGGTTGCAAAGCCACTAATTTTTTATAATTTTTATTAGAAGGAAGAAACGACAATCGTTGTACATCTTTCAAAGAAATACCAATGTATTCATTATCACGCAATGCCCAACCCGTATAGCTTTGCCAAGGATATATTACATAAACATTTGCAAATTCAGGAGCTTCATTTTCAAAAAAAATATTGTGATGTAAATGATGTGACAAATGTTCATTAATTTCTTTAAAACCATCATTAGATTTTGCAATAGCAACATACTTTTGTGAAATTCCATTTCTAAAATCAATACCCAAAATTGGTTTAATTTTGTACTCAGCCGCCAGTCGAACCGCATCAATACAAGCAGATGTATTATTAATATCGGTAATTACAAATGAGTTGTAACCATTAGAAACAATTTCACACAACAGTTCTTCGGTACTAAGCGCACCATAGTTAAAGCTGTAATATGTATGACAATTAAGAAGCAATTTCTAGAGGAAAATTAGGACTAATTAGGAACAACAAAATAAGATATTAAAGTAAAAAGAACTAAAAGATTTAGAATAAGAAACATAACTCATTGATTAATTGCAGTTAAGAATTGTTCCCTTGTAATTACTAAATTAACAATTGAATATTACGTTTTTAATTTTATTTTGTCCAAATAAAAGCATTTCACTCTGTTGGCTCAAACTGAATAATTATAAGAAAAAACTACTTGAATATCACCGCAAATAATATTTGGCAATTCATAAACACTAACCTCAATTTAGAGGTTGATGTGGCACTGCTATGTGTTGTAGAAAGCAGTGGTAGCAGCCCTGGTCGACAAGGTTTTTTAATGGCGATTAATGCAAATGGTGAACTCAATGGTTCAATTGGTGGTGGTATAATGGAACAAAAACTTGTGCAGCTTACATTAAATAATTTGAAACAAGGCATTCGCAAAAGCTATTTAATAACACAAATACACGATAAAAAAACAGCACGTAATAGAAGTGGGATGATTTGTAGCGGACAACAAACAATTGCCATTTATACCTTTAAAAAGAAAGATATTGTAACTGTAAAAAACATAATAAAATGTATTGACAAAAATGAGTTTGGCAAATTTATTCTCACTGAAAAAACAATTTCATTTGAAGAGAAAAAAGCATCTGATTCACATTTTTTATTTATAAAAAATGAGGCAAATAAATTTGAATACAAACAAAATTTAGGATACAAATACAACTTGCATATAATTGGAGGAGGGCACTGTTCATTGGCTTTATCAAAACTAATGTGCGAAATAGATTTCTATATTACAGTTTACGATAGTAGGTATGATTTGAATACAATAAAAGAGAATAATTATGCGAACAAAATTGTGTTGTTAAATAGCTTTGAAGAATTAAAAAAGAAAGTAAAAACTACACCTAACGATTATATTGTGATAATGACTGTTGGATACAGAACAGATTGTATTTCATTAAAGCAATTGATAAATAAAAAATGTAAATATATTGGGATGTTGGGTAGCAAGAATAAAATGAGGGAATTGAAACAAAATTTAGAAGTAGAAAAAATAAATACCGATAAACTTTTTGCACCTATTGGCATTGATATTAAAAGCGAAACACCTACAGAAATTGCAATAAGTATTGCAGCCCAAATTATTAGTATTAAAAATAAAGTAATTTAAGATATGCGCATTATATTAATAGGATTTATGTGTGCCGGAAAAACAACAATAGCCAAGGCTTTAGCGCATGAACTTGGCTTTAAATATATTGATACAGATGAGGTAATTGAACTACAAGAAAATAAAAGTGTTGCCAAAATATTTGCAGAAAACGGTGAAGAATATTTTAGAAATGCAGAACAAAAATGTTTGGAGAGTTTAGTGAATAAAAAATATATTGTTGTGGCATCTGGCGGTGGCTTGCCATGCAATGAAATAAATATTTCTCTAATTATTAATGAATTTACATCAATCTATATCCAATTACCAAATAGTATTTTGATTAGTCGTTTAGCATCAAAAAAAAATAAGCGCCCACTTATCAGTAAAGCTGAAAACATATCAGAAACAGTAGAAAAATTAATGGCCGTAAGGCTTCCATTTTATAAAAAAGCAAACATTATTATTTACGCTGAAAATAAAAACCAAATGGAAATTTCAAGTGAAATAATGGGCTTAATTTAATTTTAGTAGCAATGAACTACACCTGGCAAAATTTTATTGAAGCGGAACAAGGCAAAGATTATTTCCTGAAAATAATGTCGGAAATTGATTCGCAAATTAAAAATGGGATTGAAATTTATCCTGCGAAAGAAAATATTTTCAAAGCTTTTAATTCTACAGAATTTGAAAATATTAAAGTTGTAATAATTGGTCAAGACCCATATCATAATGTAGGGCAAGCCAACGGCCTTTGTTTTTCGGTGCCAGCAACTACAAAAATACCGCCCTCATTGGTAAATATTTTTAAGGAGTTAGTTGCTGATTGCAATATAAAAATGCCTACTCATGGCAATTTAGAAATGTGGGCAAAGCAGGGTGTGTTTTTATTAAATAGTATTTTAACTGTGCAAGCCCATGCACCCGCAAGCCACAATAAAATTGGATGGCAACAATTTACAGATAATGCAATTTCAACAATTTCTGCGAATTTAAACGGTGTAGTTTTTTTGTTGTGGGGTAATTATGCTCAACAAAAAGCGGCTCTCATCAACACCGAAAAACACCATATTTTGAAAGCCGCACACCCATCACCATTTTCCGTTTATAGAGGTTTTGCTGGTTGCAAACATTTTAGTGTAACCAATAAAATATTGGCGCAGCATGGCAAGCAAGAAATTGATTGGAGTATATGAAAAATAGATAGAGGCGGAATTAAAAATTTATCAATATTTACATCGATGGCACATGCTAAAATATAAGCCATAGTTGGGTTGTAACCAATTTGTTTTATTTCAGTAATAAAATTATTTGCTGAACTTATTGCAGAATCTTCTATAGCATAATATAAAATACATTCTATTATTTTAGCTTAAAACGTCAACCAAATTTTTATTTAATAAATTAATTTTAGAACCAGATAATTTACCAATAATACCTTTTACATTGTCATTATAAACAGTCATTATTTTATTGGTATTAATTATTAATTCTTTTTTCAAACCATTACTTGGCGTGGGAAACAAATAGATATCCAATATTTCTATAAAAGAAATATTGGAGGTAATAAAACAAATTACATAATCAAATCTGTTTTCTAAAAGAATAATTGATGGTTTTAGTTTAGAGCTTATAAAATCAGTGAATGGAAATTCTACGATTACAATATCACCTTTTGTCATTACAAGTTTTTGTTGATGTCGGAAAGCGTGTATTCAACCTCATCTTCATTTACAAAATTAAATGATTGTGAAGATGCAGCCATCTTTAACAACATATTATTTTGGGTACTTGCCTCCGTTTTTGATATTAAAAATTCAGCAAAATCAATTACTTCTAAAATTTTACTTTCAGATAATTTTTCTAACTTTTCGTGTGCTTGGTTAAGAAGTAAGTTTCTTGACATGACATTTAATTTTGGTTGTGATTTTAATAAAAAACAAACATGGAAATGAAATTATTTGTAGTTTTTTTTTACTTGATTACACAATAAAGTATCTCTAAAACATTTATTACGGCCATGAAAACCAATAATTAAACTGCTTCTAAAATCTTACATTATTTTCTAACAAATAAGTTTTCTAAATTGAAATGTGGTTTAGTAAAACTACTTTACTTATTGAGTATGTCAACATCTATTAAAGATTCTAATGCAATTTATTGGTATATTTTTCTTTAATGATTTAGCCAAATTAATAAAGCCATTTTTTGGCTTTAATTTTCAATTGAATGTTGGTAAAAACTTTGTTTTGTTTCTCCAGAACTTCCGATTTTTCAATATCAGTTAATAAATAATTTGTTCATACACCTCTTCTAAAATTGTGTCGCGCTTAAGATTTGAAGCATTTTCAATCAACGATTCTTTAATAGAAATAGCATCCATTTTCTGTGAAATATTTTAAGCAAATTTAAAACATATTCTGCACGCCAGTTTTCTTTATTTCGTGAATAAATGGTTTGGTATCTTCCGTATCATTAGCTTGGTAAGTATGCAGTTCAATTTGCTTGTGTTTCAACAAAAAGTGTTTCAACATTTCATAGTCTAAATGTAGTGCACCTGTAAATTTTTCATCCCAAACAGCAAGGTCAATATCAGAATATTCATGTGCATTTCCGTTTACTGTTGAGCCGAAAACGTATGCCAATGTAGGATTGTAGCCAATTTTCTTTAATTCAGCAATAAAAATATTTGCCGAATTTATTGCAGTATCTCTTGTAAGAATAATTTTATTTTTGTAGGTGTTTCAATTTTTGATTCTAAAAATGATTGGGTAATAGCAAAATACATTTTTGTAGAATAATCAGGATAGCGCCCTTCTAAATTCCAAGCGTTTATAGATGCTGGTTCAGCCTTCATTTCATCATCTAAATTTAATTTCGCACTATCGTGCAGTGAAATGAGATTATGGATTCTTGGCGGATAATTCTCATCATTAAATTTCACCCAAAGGCCTTTCAGTAATTTTTTAAAACATAAATGAAAACAAAATGCAGCCATTGAAAACCTCTTAGAACTCATCAGTACCGGAGCGGATTGCCAAGAGTCCTCAGCTTGTTCTTTCCAATATTCTATGTGTTCCTGTTTTGTCAATTTACTTTTTTAAAAATATTTGCAAATTTAATTGCATTTTACAATATTCAAATTACCTAATCATCACACCTTCCTCGCCACCAGCGTCAACACAGTTTCAATGGCAACTATTTCTTGGCGTTGATTAATCACTTCTACATACCATTCTACAACGCCTTGTGGCACTTGGCCTTCACGGTCTTCTTTTTTTGTTTTGTTTTTGCAAGTGAGTTTTACTTGTATCGTATCGCCCACATAAACGGGTTGTGTAAAACGTAAACTATCTAATCCGTAGTTGGCAAATACTGGGCCTTTTTTAGGGTCAACAAATAATCCGGCAGCAGCCGAAATTACAAAGTAACCATGCGCTACACGGCGTTCAAAAATACTTCCTTCCAAACTTGTTTCATCGGTATGTGCATAGAAAAAGTCGCCGCTAATACCTGCAAAATTTACAATGTCGGCCTCTGTTACAGTGCGCTTGTGCGTGAATAATGTTTCGCCAATTTCTAGCTCATCCCAATATTTTCGGAACGGATGAATTACATCTTCTTTAATTTCGGAACCCGGAATAAATGTATTTGTAATTTTTGTAATAGTTGTTGGAGAGCCTTGTATGGCGGTGCGTTGCATGTAATGATGTACACCACGTATTCCTCCCATTTCTTCGCCACCACCAGCACGTCCGGGTCCACCGTGCACTAAGTGTGGCATTGGGCTTCCGTGTCCTGTACTTTTGGGTGCAGATTTTTCGTTTATTACTAAAATTCTACCGTGCATGGCTGCTGTATTCAACACAATATTTCTTGCAAAAGCATGGTCGGCAGTAAATACAGATGAACACAAACTGCCTTTGCCCATTTTACTTAATGTAGCGGCTTCATCGGCAGTAACATAAGGCATTATGGTGCTGCAAGGGCCAAAGGCTTCTACTTCGTGTGCCAATATTTTTGTAAATGGCTTGTCGCAATACATCAACATCGGACTCATAAATGCTCCTTTGTTTTTGTCGGCACCTTTTACTTCGTAGCTATCGAAACTTCCAAATACCAATTCATTTTCTGTCAACAGTGTTTTTACTTTTTCGGCTACATCGGCCACTTGCCCTTTGTTTACAAGTGGTCCCATGCGCACACCCTCCACAGCAGGGTCGCCTATGGTGGTGGTTTTTAACCTATCAGCCACAGCTTTTGTAACAGCTTCTGCATATTTTTGAGGAACAATAATACGGCGAATGGCTGTACATTTTTGTCCAGATTTTACAGTCATTTCGCGCGTTACTTCTTTAATAAAAAGTCCAAACTCAGCAGTGTCAGGCGCAGCATCCAATCCTAAAATAGAACAGTTTAAACTATCGGCTTCCATATTAAAACGCACGGAATTTTCAAGTATTGCTTCATGGCGTTTTAGCATTTTGCCAGTAGTTGCAGAGCCTGTAAATGTTACCACATCTTGACAAGTTACATGGTCTAAAATATCGCCTGCGCTACCACAAATTAATTGCAGAGTTCCGGCAGGTAAAATTTCTGATTTTACAATTTCTTGTACCACTAATTCGGTAAGAAAACACGTTGCCGTAGCGGGTTTTACAATACATGGCATGCCAGCTAAAATGTTCACTGCAATTTTTTCTAACATTCCCCAAACAGGAAAATTAAATGCGTTAATGTGTATTGCAACACCTTCTAAAGGAACACAAATATGATGACCCACAAAAGTTCCGCCTTTGCTTAGTGGCTCTACATTTCCGTCAATTAAAAAAGGTTCGTCGGGCAACTCCCTCCTACCCTTGCTTGCATACACAAATAAGTTTCCGATGCCACCATCAATGTCAATCCAACTATCGGCTTTTGTTGCGCCAGTAGCGGCACTCAAAGCATAAAACATTTCTTTTCTTTCTGATAAAAATAACGCCAAAGCCTTCAACATTCGTGCACGTTCATGAAATGTCATCTTGCGCAACACAGGCCCAGCAATGTTTCTGCCATAATCCATCATGGCTTTAAAATCTAAACCTTGGCTACTTGCCGTAAAAATTTTTTCGCCATTAATGGCATTGTGTATTGCTGCACCTTCGCCATCGCCCTCTATCCATGCACCTAAAGCGTAATTTTTTAATTTCATATTGTGATGTTTATTTTACTTGAATCTAATTTTTATTGCATAAAAAAAAATATTGTGGAACTATTTAACATAATCCACGATAGCAATCGGGAAATATGCGCCTCTTTAACAGTCAAAAATAACCACATAGGCACATAGTTAATAATCCGTACGAAATATAATCAAAAACGTTGTTTTACACATTAGTGCTATGTAAAGCGAAGCTTCTAATTTAACTTATTAACAATGTGTCTATGTGGTAAAATATTTCACCATAATTTTAGTTACCCATTTTTTATATTGATAGGCAAACCTAATATTTAGAATTGAAAATAGAAATTGCGTATGAATTGGTATTTGCAATTCACTCCCAAAAAAACAAATAGCAAATACAGTTTCCTTTGGTTAATATAAAACACACAATGCAATTTTCTGAATAATAATTTGCTTATCAGCAGGTGTTTTGGCAATGGCAAGTGCATTTTCAAAATGTTTAATTGCCTTTTTATTGTCTATACCCAAGTATAACTCTCCTAAAAGGACATAGTAAAAGTGATTATCGGTAAGCTTCAATTTTTCGGCTTCAACAATTGCTTCTTGTTTAGAGTTTGCTTTAGAAAGGGCGTATGTTCTATTAAGTGCCGCTATTGGCGAATATTCAATCAGTAAAAGTTGGTTATAGTATTGCAAAATATTTTCCCATTTTTCTTTCGTATCAATTTTTATTGTGTGCCAATATGCAATGGCGGCTTCTAAATGATATTTAGATAATTTGTTGCCAGTAGCAGCACAATTCAAAAAGTACTCACCTTTGCTTATAAGCTCCATGTTCCATAGTTTTGGGTCTTGGTTTTCATATAAAATATATTCTCCAGTTTTCGCAATTCGTGCTTCAAATCGCGAAGCATGAAAACACATTAACGAAAGCAAAGCATTTGTATTTGGAGTATTTGTAATTTCGTTTTCTATAAGTAAATATGTAAGCCGTATAACCTCTAAACATAAGTCTTTTCGCAAGGTTGTGTTTTTACTTTCAGAGTAATAACCTTCGTGAAATAGTAAATACAACGTGGTTAACACAGCATTTTGTCTTGTTGGTATTGATTGATTGTTTACGAATGAAATATTCATTTTCTCTTCTCTCAATTTTTCTTTTGCCCTAAATAATCTTTTGTTTATAGTTTCTTTATTTGATAGAAAAGCACTGGCAATTTCATCAATGCCAAAGCCGCATAATATGCGCAGCGATAATCCAATTTGCGCTTCAATAGAAATGCTTGGGTTGCATATTGCAAACATCATTTGCAGCAAGCTATCATTTATGTTTTGGGTTGATAAGTCTATCTCAAATTCATGCGAAAACGTTGCATCACTCTTTATTTCAGTAACTAATTTATGGTTAATAAATTGTTTCGCTGCAAATAGTTTTTCGCTTTATTTTTTGCAACATTGTACTACCATGCAGTTGGGTTTGCAGGTAATCCCTTTAGTCCCCAAGCTTCTGTGGCAACCAAAAAAGTATCACTTGCAATATCTTCTGCAACTTCAATGTGCAAAAATCCAAATTTCTTTACCAACACCGAAACAATTTTGGTGTACTCGGTTCTAAACAAATTGGGTAATAATTCGGTAATTGGTGTCTTCATTATTTGATGAAAATAATATAAAAAAAATTGCCTCTGTAAATTTACAAAGGCAATTTCTAATTTTTAATGCGCTTACATCGGAATAATCATTCGTATTTCTACATTTCCGTTTATATGCATAATAGGGCAGCTTTTTGCCATTTCAGCGGCTTCGTCAGAGCTTTCAGCTTTTACAATAATGTAACCTCCAACTGTTTCTTTTAGCTCTACATAAGGGCCATTAGTTATTATGTTGTTGGGTTTTACAACTTTTGCACCTTCGGCAGTAAGGCGGTTGCCACTGCTTACTAATTTGTTTTGTGCAGCAATACTGCCCATCCAATCTTGCCATTGTTTCATCATGGCTTGCATTTGTTCAGGAGACGGTTTTTCTGTAGGCTCCTCATTTCTAAAAATCATTAAAAAATCATTCATTTTTCTAAATTTTATTTATTAAACATTTTGTTGATTAAATACATAACAAACTAAGTATTTAATATTGGACATATAAGGTAAAATAATTTTTCACTATTTATTCATTTGACTTTTCAGGCTATTCACTTTCAAGTATTGTAATAAAAAAATCCGCCTCCAATAAATGAAAGCGGATTTTTATCAATCCATTATTTAAGAAAAAACTTATTCAGCTGCAGGAGCGTCCGTAGCTGGTTCTTCAGCTGCTGCTTCTTCAATTGCAGGAGCCTCTTCAACTACTGGTGTGTTTTTAGCTAAAATTGCTGCTGATTTTTTGTTTTTCGAATCAGTTTCTGCATTCATTTTTGTTTCGTAAGCCGCTTTTTTGGCCGCTTCTAAACTTTCTACTTTACCTGAAACCTTAGATTCTTTTGAACCTAACCATGCTTGAAACTTAGTTTCAGCTTGTTCTACAGTGAAAGCACCTTTTTGTGCGCCACGTAATAAGTGGTCTTTCATCATTACGCCTTTGTAACGTAATATTGCATTTGCAGTGTTAGTAGGTTGTGCACCCACTTGCACCCAATGTAAGCAACGTTCGAAATTAATGTCGATACTTGCTGGGTTTGTAGTTGGGTTGTATGTGCCAAGTTTTTCAATAAACTTTCCATCACGAGGTGCACGACCATCCGCAGCTACAAGGTGAAAGAAGGCACTGCCTTTCTTTCCGTGTCTTTGTAATCTGATTTTTGTTGGCATTTTTTTTAATTTAGGGCGCGAAGATAACAAGTTGTTTTGATTTTGCAAGAGTTTATTTATGCCTCATTTGCGTAATACTCATTGGTAAAATATTCTTCAGCATTTCAATAAATATTACATTTATTCAAAATTTTTTAGCATGAAAAAAACTTTACCAATAATTTTTATATTATTTATAAGCTCTGCAATTGCCCAAACCATTAACAAACAATGGGTAAAAGACAACTATAAAAAGCGTGAAGTAAAAATAGTGATGCGCGATGGCGCAAAATTATTTACTGTAATTTATTCGCCAAACGATGAACTAGAAAAACACCCAATAATGTTTGTACGTACACCCTACACAGTTGGGGCTTATGGCGAAGATAAAATTGCACCTAAATTATACGAAACACATTGGAAAGAATACCTAAAAGAAGGTTATATTTTTGTGATACAAGATACGCGTGGGCGCATGATGAGTGAAGGAGAATTTTTGGATATGTGCCCGTTTAGTGCCGAAAAAAAAGACAAAGAAGTTGATGAGGCTAGCGACGCTTTTGATGCCATAGATTGGTTGGTAAAAAATGTGGCAAATAATAACGGCAATGTTGGGGTTATGGGTATTTCGTATCCTGGCTTTTATGCAACAATGGCGGCACTTAGCAACCACCCAGCATTAAAGGCTGTAAGCCCACAAGCACCCGTTACCGATTGGTATATGGGTGATGATTTTCATCACAACGGTGCATTTATGTTGCAAGATGGTTTTAGCTTTTACAGTATTTTTGGCGTGCCACATCGCAAGCTAACCACTGAGTTTCCGCCCGATTTTAATTGCTTTACAAAAGATGCCTATAAGTTTTATTTAGAAACTGGCGCAATAAAAAATTTTACTGCCTTGCTTGGCGATAGTATAAATTTTTGGAAAGATTTAATACAACATCCTAATTATGATAATTATTGGAAAGCACGTGATGCTCGCCGCGCATGCAATAATATAAAACCAGCAATGTTAGTAGTTGGCGGTTTGTTTGATGCCGAAGATTGCTACGGTGCATGGCGTTTATATGATGCGATAGAAAAACAAAATCCGCAAGCGAATAATAAATTGGTGATGGGCCCATGGTATCACGGCGGCTGGAGCAAGAGTGATGGCGCATATTTGGGCAATGTTCGCTTTGGTAGTAAAACATCAGAATATTACCAAAAAAATATTGAGTTACCTTTCTTTAATTATCATTTAAAAAAGAAAGCTAGCAAAGAAGAAATTGCAGAAGCTACCATATTTTTTAGTGGAGAAAATGCTTGGAGAAAGTTTGTGAAATGGCCACCTGCCGAAATGCAAAAGACCCCAATTTATTTGTTGAGTAATAGCAAACTGAAATTTGAAAAAACACAGGAAATAGGCGAAATGTTAGACAATGATATACAGGCTGAAATGCCCTTTACACAATACACATCAGACCCTAACAAGCCAGTGCCTTACACTGAAAATGTGCAAACAAAACGCACCCGCGAATACATGACAGATGACCAACGCTTTGCTAGCCAACGCCCAGATGTTATTACTTTTAAAACCGCTATTTTAGAAAACGATATTACTTTGGCAGGCACAATTACTGCCGATTTAAAAGTGGCAATATCAACTACCGATGCCGATTTTATTGTAAAAATAATTGACGTTTTTCCTGATGGATTTAGCTATGATACTTTGATGAAAGGCAATGGCAAAAATTACTTGATGGATGCCTACCAAATGTTGGTACGTGGCGAAGTAATGCGTGGTAAATTTCGCAATAGCTTTGAAAGCCCCGAAGCCTTTGCACCAAATAAAATAACCACCGTAAAATTTGATTTGCCAGATGTGGCGCACACATTTAAAAAAGGACATAGGTTAATGGTACAAATACAAAGCACATGGTTTCCGATTGTGGACAGAAATCCGCAACAGTTTATTGATATTTATCATTGCAACGACAATGATTTTAAGAAATGTGATATTAAAATATTTCATGATGCAGAAAATGCTTCAAATATTATTTTGCCAATATTGAAATAGGGAAAACCTATCAAAAAAAACATCCCTCAATTTATTTGATTACAGTATCGATAAATAGCATCTTAAAAATTCAATTTCGAGTGCGTGGGTTATTGCGGGTCAAGCCCGAAATGACATAGGTATTAGATGTACTTTACAAAAATTGGAAAATCAATTTTGGATTCGAACATATTACATATAATTAATTAGATAAAGCATTGCATATTGGGGAAGTTATTTTCACAGCCTTACAAAGACAAAAACTATCAAAAAAAATTATGTTCTTATATTTTTTACTTTTTAAAATTATGTAAACGTAATGTTTAAAGGCAATTGACAAGTTATGGAGTATGTAAAATATTTCTGTTTTTATAAATTAATGTAGAAACAAAACTCCGCAAAACATAACTTAACCCTTTCAATATTTTAATAAAAAAATTCAAGCAAAAGGCTTACGAAATTTCGATTTTTTCTTTTGATGTAGTTTTATATTTCACTTCTACAAGAAGTGAAATTTTTAAACATTTATTTTAATTTTTCAATCTCGGAATTTTACAAATAACTTATATTAACGAACAAACAGCCATGTTATAAACTCAAATATTATTTTTGCGTACCCTTAAAAAAAATGATGGCAAACAATAATATAGACCCTACCAATTTACCGCAACATGTGGCAATTATTATGGATGGTAACGGACGATGGGCTAAAAAAGTTGGCGAAGAAAGAATTTTCGGACATCAAAATGGCGTAAAGTCTGTGCGCGAATGTACCGAAGCCGCCGCCGAATTAGGTATTAAATATATAACACTTTATGCTTTTTCAACCGAAAATTGGAGCCGTCCCAAAGAAGAAGTTGACGCTTTAATGTCTTTATTGGTAAGCACTATTAATGCCGAAACAGAATCTTTAAATAAAAACAACATTCGCTTGCACGCTATTGGCAACCTCAAAAGTTTGCCACCCGAAACCTTCGCAGAACTTAATCAAGCCATAGAAAATACAAAACACAATACACATTTAAACCTTGTATTGGCATTGAGCTATAGCTCTAAATGGGAAATTACAAATGCCGTAAAAAATATTGCGCAGCAAGTTAAAAACGGAGAATTAAGTATTGACGACATCAACGAAAGTTTGATAAGTGAAAACCTTACCACCAAAAATATACCCGACCCAGAATTACTTATAAGAACAAGTGGTGAACTGCGTATAAGCAATTTTTTATTGTGGCAATTAGCTTACAGCGAACTTTATTTTACAGATAAATTGTGGCCAGAATTTACCAAACAAGATTTTTTTGATGCCATTGCCGATTACCAACAACGCGAACGTAGGTTCGGAAAAACAAGCGAACAAATAGCACAACCATAAACCCAAATTTTGAAAAAAATATTTTTTTTAACCCTGTGTACTTTTGCGTTTTTTGCTGAGTGCAATTTCTCTTATTCTCAAGCTGTTTTAGGTAGCGATGATTTGCAAATTGACTATGCAAACCCAAAAGAATATGAGCTTGGAGGCATTACTATTGAGGGAACTAACTTTTTGGATAAAAATGTATTAACCGAAGAAACAGGTTTGGTTATTGGCGAAAATATTACTGTTCCAGGGCAAAAAATATCGCGTGCATTGCAAAAATTATGGGAAATGAACCTATTTGCCGACGTGCAAATTTACGCTACCAAGATACAGAACAAACAAATATTTTTGCGCATTGATGTTGAAGAACGTCCTCGATTGGCTAAGTTTACTTTTAATGGAATACGCCGTTCGGAAGCCGATGATTTACGCGAAAAAATAAAACTTATTCGAGGTAAAATTGTAACCGAAAACTTAGTTGTAAATACTGAAAATACAATCAAAAACTTTTTTATAAATAAAGGTTATTTTGATTGTACTGTAAACATCACTCAAAAGCCAGATACCTCTTCATCAAACGGCGTAACGCTATACATCAATGTAAAGAAAAATAAAAAAATACGCATAAAAGAAATTGAATTTGTAGGTGTGCAACAAATGAAAATTACAAAGTTAAAACGCGCAATGAAAGAAACCAAAGAATACAAATGGTGGAACATTTTTAAACAATCAAAATACATTGACGATAATTTTCAAAAAGATAAACAATTTGTGTTGGATAAATACAATAACAAAGGTTTTAGAGATGTGAAAATTATTGGCGATACCATTACCCGCATTGACAATCGATATATAAAACTAACCATAAAAATTGACGAAGGCAAAAAATTTTATTTTAGAAACGTAACGTGGGTGGGCAATACAAAACATTCAACAAAAGAATTGCAAGATAGGTTGGGCATAAATAGAGGCGATGTTTTTAACCAAACATTGTTAGATTCTCGTTTGCAAATGAGCCAAGATAGCCGCGATATTTCTTCATTGTATATGGATGATGGATATTTGTTTTTTCAGATAAACCCAATTGAAGTGTTGGTTGAAAATGACTCAATTGATTTTGAAATGCGCATTTACGAAGGCAAGCAAGCCACCATCAATAAAATAATTTTGAAGGGGAATACCAAAACAAATGACAGGGTAATTTTGCGTGAAATTCGCACCAAACCAGGGCAATTATTTAGCCGACAAGATATTATTAGAACACAGCGCGAGTTGGCGCAATTAAAATATTTCGATGAACAAAAGTTGGGTGTAAATCCTAAACCAAACCCGCAAGATGGAACGGTTGATATTGAATATACTGTAGAAGAAAAACCATCAGACCAAGTACAATTGCAAGCTGGTTGGGGTAACAAATCATTGATTGGTACTTTGGGTTTAACTTTCAATAATTTTTCCACTAAAAATTTCTTTAAAAAAGATGCTTGGAAACCTTTGCCAGCAGGCGACGGACAAACACTTGCACTGAGTGCGCAGTCAACTGGTTTTGCATATCAATATTACAGTGCCAACTTTGTAGAACCTTGGTTGGGTGGCAAAAAACCAAACTCGTTTAGCGTTTCGTTAAGTCATTTAAAAAGAAGTAACTCAAACACATATATAAAAAACTCTAACCCCTTAGCACAATATTTTACAATAACAGGAGTTACATTAGGGTTGGGAAAAAGATTGAAAAAACCAGATGATTATTTTCAGTTGTATCAAGAAATTACCACACAGCAATATTTCTTAAGAAACTATACTGGCGTGTTTGATTTTTACTACGGTAAAGCCAATGAGGTAAGTTATAAAATGATACTCTCGCGTTCGTCAACCGATGTTTTAATTTACCCACGAAGTGGCTCATCATTAACTGGTACGGCAATTTTTACACCGCCGTTTTCTAAATTTCGTAAAGACTCTGAAAACAGTTTAAATTATTACAAAACAAATGATGGCGTTACCAAATGGGTGGAATACTATAAATGGAAATTTTCGTCGGCTTGGTACACCGAAATTTTCCCGAAATTTGTACTGGCAACAAAATTTGGTATTGGCTATTTAGGCAGGTACAATAAAAAGATGGGCTACAGTCCGTTTCAACGTTTTGTAATGGGTGGTAATGGTTTGGGAAATTTTAATTTTGGTGGTAATGAAATTATTGCTTTGCGCGGTTACGATGACCAATCGGTATCTAATACAGGCGGTGATATTGCAATTACGAAATACACATTAGAAATGCGTTATCCTTTATCATTAAATCCATCAGCTACCATCTATGCTTTAGGTTTTACAGAGGGCGGTTATACTTGGGCAAGTCGCCGCGAGTTTAACCCGTTTAATGTAGCAAAATCGGCGGGTGTGGGCGTTCGTGTATTTTTGCCAATGTTTGGTTTATTAGGTTTGGATTATGGTTGGCCAATAGACCCTGATATGCAGCGCCCCCAGAATGGTAGGCCGAATCCCGCACCAACAAAAGGGCAATTACATTTTACTATTGGTGCAAATATTGGAGATTTGTAAGGTTTTTAAAACCTTACTTTTCAAAATTAGTTAATTCTTTAACTGAAAAAAGTGGACGTTTTTTTGTTTCACGGTAGGTGCGCCCAATGTAAATTGCGGCTATGCCAATAAAAAATAATTGCAATCCTGAGCCTAAAATTATTGCACTAATAATTGACACCCAGCCAAGCTGAAAATGTATGAAAAATATTTTAGCCAATAAAATAAAAAACACCATTGCCAATCCTACCAAAAATATAATAGAACCCAAGCGTACAGCTAATTTTAAAGGCATTTCGGAGTAATCGAAAATAGCATCGAATGCCAATTGCATTTTGCGTTTAAAATTAAATTTTGTTTTGCCTGCAAACCTTTCTCTTTGAGAAATTATAATGGTACAGCGTTTCATGCCAATGTGCATAAACATACCTTCAATAAAACGATTTTGTTCTGGATATTCCATAAATTTATTTGCGAATTTTCTATTAAAAATTCGCATTACAGCTATACCTTTTGGAATTTTTAAGCCTGTAAATTTTTCTAACACACCCCAAAAAATTCGTGAGAAAAGTTTATTTAAAGCGCCATCCATTTTTTCTTCGCGCACACCAAAAACCAAATCATAACCTTTTGCAATTTCTTCTAAAAAACGTGGAATTTCTTTTGGAGGGTCTTGCAAATCAGGGTCCATATACAGCAGGTAATCGCCAGTAGCATAATTAATACCTGCGGTTACAGCAGCCTGTTTGCCATGGTTGTATGAAAATTCAACCAACTTAATGCGGCTGTCTATTTTCGCTTTTTCTTTAATAAGTTCGGTAGTTTTATCGGTGCTACCATCGTCAACAAAAACATATTCATAATCAATTTTAATGGCAGAAAGTACCTCGTGCGTTTCTTTTAAAAACTGCAAAATACAATCTTCTTCAAAGTAAACAGGCACAACTAATGATAACTTTTTATTTTCAAAATTCATTGTACTTTCTATCATAAAAATTTAGTAATTTCTTGCATGTTTGTAATTCTATTTTCGCAATTTGGGTAAATATTATCCCTATCAATAAGCATTGCATTGATACCCAATTTTTGCGCAGGTTCTACATCTAATTTAATTGAATCACCAAAGTATAAAACATTTTGTGCGGCCACACCAACTTCCTTCAACGCTATTTTATAAAACTCAACATTTGGTTTTGCAACTCCAAAATTTTCAGAAATAATAATATTGGTAAATATTTTGCCAAACATACCTTCAATTTTCTCAATTAATGTGCTGTTGAAATTTGATACAATACCAATTTTGCAATTCAAACTTTTCAAAATTTCGGTATCGTCAAAAGCTTGCCAAGATAGGTAGGTACAAGCTTCAAATATTTCATCAAGCAGTTTTTGTGTTGGCACAATACCAAATGAATATAAAAGTTCAGCATTAAAATTTTGATAAAATTCTTTTGACGTTCTATCCGGAAAACGTATAGCTTCGCTTAGTAATTTGTGGTTGGTTTTTAAACGATTTTCAGAAACACCAATGTTGTTTTTGTTTAAGACGCCTAACAAATTAACCCATAATTGTGGCTTATGGATTAATGTATTTGCCGCATCAAAAAGGATATAATCAATCTTCATATTAAAAAATAAAATGTGGAGTTGTGTTATCAATTAGGTTGGTAGAATCTGTTTGGTTTGGATAAATTACATCTAACAAAACCCTAACAGCAACGCCACTTGTAACGATTGGCTTGCTTGGCTCAACACCATATAAATATTCTTGCAATGTATATTCTACATCCTTAAAACCAAAATTACTTCGAATAGAATTTGTGCCCGAAATTCTGCAATTTACTTCAAACGGTATTATGCTACCGTCGGCGGTAACAATGCTTTGCAAATTGGCAGCTCCATAAATTGGTGTAACGGCAATCATCTTTTCAATGATTTCTGTTATTTTTTTATCGTGTTCAAAAATTACTTTGCACGTATTTGTAGCGCCATTTTCGAGTGTGCGGCTCATGGTAATAAGGCCATGCAATTGCCTTTGTTTTGTAATGTAAAAAGCAGTGGTTATTTCGTCGCCTTTGTGTAATTCTTGCACCATATATTCATCATCAGCAAATGATGCAACATTGGTAGGATTCAAATGTAAACCTCTACTTCCCCTACCCTTCTTGGGTTTTAAAATAATATTTTCAAATTCATTTCTGTATTTTGATGGCAAAACCGAATTTGCAAAAGGAATATTGTATTTGTTATGGTGTACCCATGTTTCAAATTTGTCTAAATAAATTTGGGTGGCTTCGTGGTGTGAAGCTGCAATTGGGCAAGAAAACTTATCACGATGTTCGGCCAAAAAGTTGACTTCAAAATCGGTAGATGGAATGATTAAATCAATATTTTGTTGATTACAAATTTTAATCATTTCATCAATAAAACCATCATGAAAAGCATAAGGTACTTTGTGAAAATAATCGCATAAATAATTGCCAGCAGTAAACTCTAAAACGTTAGTTCCAGTAATTTTTACATCTAATTTTAATGATTGTATATTTCTAATTATCCCTTGCCCTACATTGCCGCCAATACCTGTAACTAATATATTTTTTGTTGCCATTCTACAATCTCTGTTATGCTGTTTTCAATTGATTTTTGCGGTGTGAAATTAATATTTTTATAGGTATTTGTAGCATCATAATAAAAAGATGGAGAATTGTCTGTATTTTCTAATGAAATAGAAATATTGGGTAATTTTTTTTCTATAAAATTAGCAATTTCTAAATTTGAAAAAGACATTGTTGATGCTGCCAATAAAACTAAATTTTTAGTGTGTTTTGATGCCTCTATAAAAATTGTTGCTACATCATTTACATCAATATAATTTTGGCTACGCGAACCGTCACCCAATAAAGTTATTTTGTTATTTTTTATTGCATTACTAATTATAAGGGGAACAAAAGTAGTTTGCTTCATGCCTACCCCTATCATAGATGAAATGCGTACAATGGCGTAACTTAAATGATGCTTCACAATGTTTTCGGCATTTAATTTTGAGATACCATAATAGGTTTGAGGTTCACAAATACTCTGTTCGTTTTTTCCTAAACCATCAAAAGCATATACCGAAACAGAAGAGGCAAAAATTATTTTTGAAGTTTTAAATTTTGCACAAATTATAGTAGTAAGGTTTTCGTTAATTTGGGTAAGTTTTTCAACGTCTTCCACATTGTTTTTTTGCGGAATAAATGCTGAAATAATAAATACAAACTGAAAGGTATCGCTTAGATTTTCTAACTCTGAAATGTTTTTATATTCAACACCATTTACAAAATTATTTGTAGCATTGTTATACAATCCCAACACATTGGCATTGTCATTAATTTGCAAAATAATTTGCTTGGCTAAAAAGCTGTTAGCTCCAACAACTAAGTGTTTTTTATTTTCCAAATTATTTGGCTTTAAAGGTTGAAATATCTTGCAAATAATTAATTGAAAACTCTTTGTTATCCCAATTTGCATTGGCCAATTTTTCCCAAGGTTTTTTCATTTGCGAACTCAAAAAATTAGGTTCAAATTTGGTTGGAACTGTAATGTATTTTACCAAAACTTTGAATTGTGCATTATTTAGTTCTATATTATATTTGCCAGCCCAAAAAGCTGTAAAATCTTTTACACCTTTCACTAACAACTGCGAATTAACCCTCGGAGAATTAACTCTAAAAGTCCATTTAGTCCAATTAAAGCCCTTTAGATACCAATCGGGCTGACCAGTTTGTTTCATTATTGGCAGCCATATGGTTTTACCAAATTTATCAACATAAACAACTGTTATAATATGGTCATAACCATTCATATGGCCATCTAAAAATAATGCGTGGTGCGTGATACCAAAAAACACTTTGGTTTTTGCAATTGTTGCTTTGCAAAATTTTTCGCAATAAAAATGTACAGGGTTATTTATAAGTTTCCAATCACTTTTAAAATGCACCACACTTGATGAACTGAAAATTGAGCAAATTTGAAAAAATGAAAAAACAATAAAAAACATAACAAGTCCGAATACTTTAATGTCTCTTATTTTTAAATTCTGTAGCAATTTAATTTCATCAGAATCTACAAAAGATGGAGGATAACCTATTACACAATTGTCATCATTACAAGGAATCCGTTCGCGATTGGTTGCTACGGTTGCATATATTTTCTTTGCTAAATGATATATTCCGGGTATCAAAATTAGTATTGCTAAAGGGGCTGTATAAATCATTCTAAAAAATACTTGGATGTATCAACACCTTTGTAAACTTTGCCCTTGTTGCTGAAGCTGTGTATATGCAAAATAAGCTGTTCATCTTCTATTGCATTTATAGCTTCAATATTGTGCTTGCGCTTAACATTTTGCGCTGTTACAAAGGCAATTTTATTGAAAAAATCGAGACTTGTTATAATTATTTTAGTACGGTTACATAGCGGGCAATCACCATCATATACAAAATGCAATGTTTGTTTTTTGGATTTAAAAAATGCAAAGAATTTTCTAAAATAAGATACTGGCACTAACAATAAATATATAGCCATGTAACCGAGTGCAAACCATGGTATCAGAAAAAATATTAATATCCCTAAATGTAAACCTATACCGGTAATAAAGAATGGTATTCGCAATTTCTTAAACCAAAATAAAAAGACAAATACAAACTCGAATATTATCATAGTATAACCAAATAACTTTGTTAGAAACAAGTTATTGATAAATATAGTTTCTCCATAAGCATTAAAATTTGGGAATACACTTGGGCGCCACATTCCTAAGCCCGTCATCCAGTAATCAGATGAAAATTTATAAAAAACAGAATATATATAAATTAAACCAATTGTTAAAAACAATGGAAGAAAATAATAAATTTGACTAACTTTTGTATCAGGATTGTATGCTACTTTTGCATTAGAGTGCTTTAGTTTTAAAATTAAAGCGTCTAACGAATATGATTTTGAAATTGGCATGAATAAAAACAAAAAACCAACCCCTAAATAGGCATAAAACATGTGGTATTCGTAAGATGTAATTGTGCCACAAATTATGATGGTAAAAAGATAATTTACAACTGCAAAAGTGCGTGTAAATAAGCCAATGCATAACATTACAATTGATATAATCCAAAATAATAGTAATATGTCAATACTTATTTCATAACTTACTAAAAACGGTATTCTATCAAAAATTAATTCTTTGAAATAAAACATATCTTTTATTTCACAAAACAAAAAAATGCAATAGAAAATTCTAAACATTGCCAATCCAATTGAATCAATTTTTTTGTTGTAAGACTTTAATATAAGTGACTGTATTTTTTTCATTTTATTGAATAAATAATAGAGTTAATATTTATTTTGAAACAGGCGTTAATGCATCATTACCACTAATAACTTTAGTGAATTTATGCTTTAGATGTATAAAATAATTTTCAAAATATTTGAATGACAATGCAGCAATACCAATTGTGAAAGCAACCACAGTTGGGTAAATGATTAAATTAGAAGTAATATTATATGCTGCACATAATCTTAAAACACTAATTATTGCTATAGGATGGTAAATGTAAATACCATAAGAAATCTTACCCAAATAACTTAACCACCCAAATTCTAAACTAAAAATACGGTTTGGGTTTGCAGCAAAATTGCAAATTATAAGTCCAAATAAAACCGAGTAAACTTTGTTTGTCATAAGTTGCATTTCAAGACCGCTTATAATGGCGTAAACAGTAAATATTAAAACTACCCATTGTAACCATTTTTTAAACAAAATTGATTTAAGTCGCACAACTTTATCATTGGTAGAAAAAATTAGTAATGAAAATAATCCACCAATTGCCATACAATCAAAAGGACTCTTTTTGGCCCATTTGAAAAATATTTTTGTAGGATTATTGTTTCCTAAACGATAAGGTAAATAGTGAATTAAAATATAATATGCTATAATAAATCCAAATATCATTAACCATTTATTATTAATCTTTTTCATTAATATAGGCCAGAATAAATAAAATTGCTCTTCAACACCAATCGACCACAAATGCGAAATAATTGGTATAGGGCTAAATATTGCTAACGCAATATTGGGCAACATGGTAACAAAAAGCAATAATTTGAATCCGAAATTACTCGAAGTAACAACTTCGAGATGAGGAGCGTTAATGAATGCAAAATGTGGAACAACAAAAAAACCTATCGCAGTAATTAATAAATACAATGGCCAAATTTTAAGTATTCTGCGCATGTAAAATGATTTTATACTTATTGTGTTCGTTACTTTATTCTCGGTAAGCAATAAATAAGTGATAAGAAAGCCACTAAGCACAAAAAACAATACTACGCCTAAAGCACCTAACTTATAAAAAGTTGGTTCATCAGCCATGTTTAACATTGCAAATCTCTTTTTGTCATTTTCAATGTGATGAAAAATTACCATTAAAGCAGCAATAAATCTTATTGCATTAAGGTTTGGAAAATAAACTTTGCTTAATGATTGATTCACTCGCTTTAATAATTTTTTGTTGTTTTTTTGCAAGAGTATTCCAAATGCAAATCAAAAGCAAATTAATATTGCTATGGTCAAAACTATTTAAAAAGCCCTTTATTTTAACAAAGGTTTGTAGGATAATAAAAAAAGGTTATTTTCGCGCCTCAAATTAAAAAAAATATAAATCATGTACGCAATTGTAGAAATCGCAGGGCAGCAGTTTAAAGTGCAAAAAGACCAGCAGATTTTTGTACATCGCTTAGAAGCAGCAATAGATTCGAACGTAAGTTTCGATAAAGTATTGTTGGTTGACAACGGTGGCAAAATTAATGTTGGCGCCCCGGTTATTAGTGGTGCAAAAGTATCCGCTAAAGTTTTGGAGCACCTTCAAGGTGACCGTGTTCTTGTTTTCAAGAAAAAACGCCGTAAAGGCTACCAAAAGTTGAATGGTCACCGCCAACAACTTTCAAAAATTCAGATAGAAGCTATTATAGCTTAATTTATTAACCCTAAAAAAAAGAAAAGAAATGGCACATAAAAAAGGCGCGGGTAGTAGTAAAAACGGACGCGAATCGCATAGCAAACGCTTAGGTGTGAAAATATATGGCGGGCAAGCTGCAATAGCTGGTAATATTATAGTTCGCCAGCGCGGTACAAAACATAACCCAGGTGCAAATGTTGGTATTGGCAAAGACCATACTTTATTTGCGTTAACCGACGGCAAAGTTGAGTTTAAAAAGAAATCGGAAGGTAAATCTTACGTATCTATAGTACCAACTGCTGTTGCTTAACAATAAAAAGTAGTATATAAACGGCTGAGCATTTTTTAAATGTTGAGCCGTTTTTTTTATACCCAAAATTTCCTAAGTAAAAACAGAATAGGTTTTAAAAATTTACATAACCAAAACTCTAGCAGGATTCAATTAATAAATACGCAACAAAAAATATTGTATAATATTGGCTATTGGCAATTAAAAATTTGAAACCTTATTTTGCTAGTCATTTTGTAATGTGAAGTAAAAAAATAGTTTTGTAACTTTCATACCCTATCAATTCTCTGTTGCATAATTGAATCATGTATAAAACAAACCGACAATTATTTTTTGAACACCTTGCTCCTACTAGTCAATTTCCGTTAGCTATAGAAATAGAAAGGGCTGAAGGTGTATATATGTTTTCGCCACACGGTAAAAGCTACATTGATTTTATTTCAGGTATTGGCGTAAGTAATGTGGGCCATTGCCACCCAAAAGTGGTGGAGGCTATTAATGCGCAATCGCAAAAATACATGCACTTAATGGTATATGGCGAATATATACAAGCGCCGCAAGTGCAATTGGCGCAATGGTTTGCCGAACATTTACCCAAATCATTAAATACTACTTACCTCACCAATAGCGGTACAGAAGCTATTGAAGGTGCAATGAAATTGGCTAAACGCGCAACAGGCCGAAGCAAAATAATTTCATGCAAAAATGCATATCATGGCAGCACTCAGGGTGCACTCAGTATTATTGGCAACGAAACATTTAAGCAAAATTTTAGACCACTATTACCTGATTGCTACCAAATTAACTATAATAATTTCTCAGATATTTTAAGTATTGATAATACTGTGGCGGCAGTGTTTATAGAAACTGTACAAGGCGAAGCAGGTTATATAGAGCCATTCGAAAATTATTTGTTTGAATTACAAAAACAATGTAACAAAGTAGGAGCATTGCTTGTGTGCGACGAAATACAATGTGGTGCCGGACGAACTGGGAAACTTTGGGCTTTCGAACACTATAACATTGTACCAGATATTTTATGCCTCGCTAAAGGAATAGGTGGCGGTATGCCAATAGGTGCATTTATAGCTTCGCATAATTTAATGAATTATTTTACCATTCAACCAATATTAGGACACCTCACAACTTTTGGTGGACATCCTGTATCGGCAGCTGCGGCATTGGCTTGCATGAATGTTTTGGTGCAAAATAATTTAATTGAAGATGTACTTTTTAAGGGGGAATTCATCAAGAAAATGATGGTTCATAAAGCGATAAAAAGCATACGAGGCAAAGGATTGATGCTGGCCATAGAATTTGAAAATTTTGATTTGAACAAGCAAATAATTGACGGCTGTATTGCAAATGGTGTAATTACCGATTGGTTTTTATTTTGTGACAATGCAATGAGAATTGCACCTCCACTAACAATTACTATCGAAGAAATAGAAAAGGCTTGTTCAATTATTTTGAAAAGTATTGATGAAGTTGTTACCCAAAGGAGAAATTAAAAACAATAGAGTTTTGTCTTAACAAAAACGATTAAATCGTTTCACACCAAGATTGTTATTATTCTAACAATTTATCTAGTGCTTTGCGTGGCTTATTTGGTAAAGTTTTATATTCGCTTACAGAGTAGCCCGTAACCTGTTTAAATTGATTACTTAAGTATTGAACGCTGCTATAGCCCATCATGTATGCAATTTCGCTAAGTGTAAGTTCACCATAACTAATTAATTCTTTCACACGTTCTATACGCACCAAAATAATATATTTTTCAAGTGTTGAACCAGTTTTTTCAGAAAATACTTTGCTTAAATGTGCATAAGAATGCCCAAGTTTATCACTTAAATAATCACTATTTCTGATAATTGTATTTAGGTTATTACCGTAGTAAATCATTTCTAATACGGCAACTTTTATTTGTTCAGCAATTTGTAAATCTTTATCAATAATACGCTCAAATCCACTTTCGCGGAGTATCTTGTCTATTTTTAGGATTGTAATTTTATTTGAATCAAAATCAATATCAGCACTACCCAAATATATTTGGTTTACAGTAACGGCAGGCAACTTTTCAAATTCTAAATGTAGAATTCTAATGCACCTAGCACTCACCATATTTTTAATTGCAATTATCAATTTATATTTCGTAAATATATTTAGGCTTCTAAAATTAAAAAGGTTTAAATGTTTTCAAAAAAAAAGGCTGATAAAATTAAATTATTTTATCAGCCTCTTCATATTTATTTTCTATTTACGGTATTAGAAGTTTATTTAAATCAACTTTACAAACATTCAAATCTACATCACTTGCAATACCACTTAAGCGGCCTTTTGGGCTGTGTTGCCACATGCTCCAATCACTCCAACCTTTAGGTACTCCTGGCTCGTCAGAGCCTCTATAATCTGCAATCCAAAGGCTATACTCGTTTGCCATATCTTTCATATCGGCAGCATAATTTGTATTCCAAAAATGTGCGTTTGTATATATTATTGGTTTTACACCCAAAGCAAGTTCAATTTCAGTTATAAACTCACGCAAGTTTGCCACATTCAAATTTCTATTTTTCTTGTTGTAGGCCCAGCATTGTTCTACATCGATTACTGGGCGCATATTTCCTTTTTCGAATGGCACTACACTTAAAAACAACTGCGCTTGTTGCTTGCCCGATACGTGCGGTAAAAAATAATGATAAGCACCCTTTTTGGTTTTACCAGAAATATTATTCCAATGGTATGCAAACTTACGGTCAATAAGTTTAACGCCTTCAGTAGCTTTACAAACAATAAAACTCAAGTTAGTATCAAGTGTATTAAAATTTATGTTTTGGTAACGCGAAATATCAATACCAACAGCATAAGTTTTGTTATCAATTTTTTGTTGCAAATACTGCCTACAGTTCAACATTTCATTTTGCGAAACACTGCGAACTACATAATTCTTTTTAACAACTTTACGCTTGTGGTACTTTTTAGATTTGTAATGCTTAGCAGTTTTCTTTCTGTAACTTTTCTTTACAACTTTTTTTGCATCAGCTATCGGTGAAAGTAAAATAAGTGCGGCAAAGAATAAAACAATTTTGTTTCTCATTTTAGTAGTATTTAATTAAATGCTATTTCCCAAAAATAGTGCCTAAATGTTTTATTCACAACTTTCAAACAAATTTTTATCAACTATTCATTGTTAATTTCGGCAAAGGTAAATTATTCTACTATCAACATACGCATCATAGCGTTTATTGCAAAGGCTTTTATTTAACAGCGTTCAAAATGTTTTCAATGTAATTTTCAGCATCATATTCAATTGAGGAAATTGAAGAAGCAAGCCTCTTTTGCTGAGAAAATTCATAGGTTTTATCATAATAATCAAGTAAAATATTTACCCATGCATCAAGGTTATTACTTTTTAAAGCATCAACAGCTATGCGCATATTTTGGTTACCCAGCTTCTTTTCAATACCAATTGTTTTTTCTTCTAAAATATTTTTATCGAATGCTCCATATTGCTCAATAATATTATTTGCACGAATATTTCTACTAACCAATAAATTAATTAAACGTCCGTTTCTCATTTGATTATAAATTGAGGTTGGAATAACTATCCTTCCAATCAACCTACTTTCATTCTCAATCCAAACAATATTGTTGTTTTCTATTTTCTGTAATTGCTCATAAAAATTATTTTCAAATTGCTCTTGTGTAGGTTGCAAGCCTAGTCCAATTCCGCCAAACGCAGAGCCTCTGTGATTGGCTATATTTTCTAAATCAATAATGCAATTATTTAGCTGCGATAATTCATGTAAAATTTTGGTTTTGTTACTGCCCGTTTTCCCTCCGAGTATTACGAAATTATACTGCTTGCTAAATGATTGGATAACTGCATTTCTATAACTTTTATACCCACCTTTTATGAGCAATGGTTTATACCCACCCTTCTCTAAAAGCCAAGCCATAATATTGCTACGTAAGCCACCACGCCAACAATGCACAATTATTTGGCTTTCCGTTTTTAGCTTTTTAAAATCAATAAGAAATTGCGCAAACTTTCCACCAACAAGCTCAAAGCCTTTAATAACCGCCAATTCATGTCCTTTCTGTTTATAAGTTGTGCCAACGATTTTACGTTCTTCATCGTTTAGTAATGGGAAATTAATTGCATTGGGTATATGCCCTTGAGCAAACTCTAGTGGGCTTCTAACATCAATAATACAAGTATTTTTATACTCATTTAAGCATTCCGCATAATTGATTATTTCCATTTATAGATTAGTTGAAAATTTAGAGGATAATAATTTAGAAAATTTTTTTTTTGAATTAATAAAATAATCGAAAACTACAGAGCCTAAATATACGCAAGAGGTGTAATCGGCGTTTGGTGCAAACTTTACTTTTTGTCTTTTTACTTTCATTACATTTAATGTTTTAAAAAAATGGAAGTGTGCTTTTATTACCGCTTTCGCATGTTTACCTTGCCTTGAAAATACAAACCGAATAACTGCCAAATAATCTAATAATAACCTAAACGGAATTATTTTATATAAATGTTTCGGTGGCAAATTCTTGAATAACAAAAATAAATTGTTTCTAAAATTAAGGTATGTTTTAAACGGACTAAGGGCATTGAGTGTGCCACCGCCAACGTGATAAACAACAGATTTGGGAGAGTAATAAATTTTATAACCAGCATTTTTCATACGCCAACATAAATCTATTTCTTCCTGGTGGGCAAAAAAATCTTCATCTAACCCTCCACTCTCAAAAAACAAATTACTTCTAACTAAAAGACAGGCACCAGTTGCCCAAAAAATTTCAGTTTCAGTATTGTATTGCTTTTCATCATTTTCAATAAAATTAAATATACGTCCACGGCAAAATGCGTATCCAAATTTATCTATAAAACCACCTGCGGCACCTGCATATTCAAATTTATCTTTATTATCAAAAGCCAAAATTTTGGGTTGGCATGCAGCTATTTGCCTGTCCGAATCCATTAATAACAGCAATGGTTGCAGCCAATTTTCGGTAACTTCAACATCTGAATTTAATAGCACAAAATAATCGGATGTTATATGTTTTAAGCCGTCATTATAACCTTTTGCATAACCACCATTTGCATTATTTATAACTATTTGCACATTTGAGAAAGTTTGCTTTATGTAATCAACCGAATTGTCCGTAGATGCGTTATCTATAACCACAACTTTGGCATTCGGCAAATTTGAGTATCGAACAACCGACGGCAAAAATTTTTGTAACCAAGCCAAGCCATTCCAATTAAGAATAACAACAGCAACAGTGTTCATATTTTATGATGTTGCTTATCGAGGATTGCTAAAATTGTCGTTAGACTGGTTGCCCATGTAATCATCGGTTTCTGTTTTATCTAAGTTTTGCTTGCTTTTCTGCCCTTGCAAGCTGCGGCTATCTAACTCAACCCTCCAATTATCATTGCGCGTTTCGCCAATGGCATCACTGTGCAAAAGCCTATAGCCATTAGTAGCCAATGAAGGATTATAAAAAATAAATTTTCTATTACGAACTTTATTTATAGTATAATATTGCCATATTTCATAAGGAAAATTTGATGGCTCATTTTCATATCGGCCACGTTGGTCTGGCGCGCCATACTGTAAGTACACGCGCCCACGGTCGGTTCTAAAACCTTTTATGCTTGAAGTGCTAAACATTGAGTTTACCTCATTTACTTTTCCATTGTATTTGTGAAATGCTGCCTCAGGATTAATTGCACTTCTTTTTTCCCAAAAAGTGTGCAGAAAATTTTGCATTATTACTTTGTCTTTCGCCTTTATTAACCTTGCAGCCACATCGGTTTCAACCCTTGTTGATATTGGCCTAATTGTGCGTAGATAATATACCAGAGAATCAATATCTACAATTTTCTTTTCGAAATTTCCGTTACCTCCATTTGCAAATTCTTCAATATTTTTGTTTGGGTTTACTGTATCTTTTTCTGCTTTTTTAAGACGTTGGAAAAATGTTTTTTGTGTTGCCTTAATCTCATTTAATTTGTTGTGTGCCTCTACAACCAAATTATAGTTACCACTTGGTAAATTTTCGATATTTAATTCGCCCAAAAACGAGTTTGCAATATTTGCCGATTGCTTCGTAAAATTTGAAAAATCAGCCATTACCTTATTTGTATTAAAATCAACTATTGAGTAGGTAAAAACAAATTTTTCATTTTCGCCTAAAATTTTTGCGCTGTTGTACATTTCTCCATAAAATAAAAGTTTATCAAAACCATCAGGAAAAAATGTTGCTTGAAACGGATTAATTTCTACACCACCTTTGTTCAATATGCTTGCAACATCCGTTTTTACAGCACTTTCTACAAACTCAATATCCGAAAAGAATAAGCTATCAACAGGTTTTTCAATAATTAATTTTGACTTCGAATTATATTTTTTGTCTATAAAATATTTATCCGCAACAATCAACTCCACATCGTATTCGCCGGGTGGTAGCAAAAATCTTTGTACATCAGTGAAATCTGGTTTTAGTAGGCTGTCATTTACTTCCACGCTGTTGCAGATGTATTTATTGGCTGCTACAATTTTATCGTTTTGGTAAAATATCCAAGCTATTTCGGCACCAGCTTGATATAGATTATTTGCATTTTTTTTGAAGCTCGTTGTTTTTCCTAAAACGGTTAAATAAGTTTCAACAAAAGGGCCGTCGGTGGGGCTGTAAAATCGGGCTGTTGAAAAGTAGGTTGTAATAGCAAAACCCTGAATACTTGCTAATAGCAGCAATAAAACAAGTTTCTCTTTTAAGTTTGTTTTCATTTAATTTTGTTTTTATAGTTTCTGTAAATCTACAAATAAAATTGTAAATCGGCTGGCTTTTTTCTAGCAAAAAACTATGCTAAGGGTGTCTTTCAAAATTATAATATTCTGCAATAGAAAAATTATTTTTGAAACTCTTTTTCTATGATGCTTTTAGAAATTGAGCCACCTTTAATTATGTTAGTTTTAAATAGTTTATCACCCTCATAATAAAAGGCTTTTCCTTCTACTAAAATACCTTTTTTAAATTCGCCTTCTTTTGTTACGTGGCCTTTTTTATCAAAAGTTTTATGAAAACCATCGCTTAACAAACCAACCTCTGCGGGTTTCACAGGCTCTATTTTTTTCTCCTCTACTTTAATTTCTTCCTTTATTGGTTCTGGCTCTTTCACTTTTTCCTCGTCAGGTTTAAAAGTTTTAATACTTTCTTCATCTATTCGTCCTTCATTGTATGTGCTTTCGGTAATCAATTTACCATCTTTATTAAATTCCTTAATTACCCCAGCTTCTTTTGACTCGTGCCAAGTACCTTCAACCATTAGTTTTCCATTATCATGATAATATTTTTGTGCACCTTCTCTCTTACCGTCATCATTGTAATTAAAATCGTAATACAATTGTCCGTTTTCATAAAAAAACTTGTATTTACCAACCCATTTATTTCCTTGCCAAAGTCCTTCTTCCATAGGCTGACCATTCGCATAATATACCCTAGCAAACCCTTTTTTACGGTCATTCACATAAGTCATTTCAGTTTTAATTTTGCCTGCGCAATTGTAACTGCGCCATTGCCCTTGCCTTTGCCCATCGCGGTAACGCCCCTCTTCATATTTTGTAGTAGCAGGGCAATCGGCTAACTGGTTATTGGCATTTAAGATTATCCACCAGCCTTGTTTTTTACCATCGCCATCAGTAACATTTAAGGTGTCGGCAGCAAAACTATTTACCATTGAAATAGTAAAAACTGTAACTATAAAAAGAAGGTTTTTGAACATAAAATTTGAACTAAATCTTTATTGCAATAGTATGAATAAAAAGGGGAAATTGATTAAATAAATGATTAATAAAATGAAATATGCAAAATATTTTTTGTTAGTATTGCATTGCAATTCTCCAAATTATTATGGCAATTATAAAACCATTTAAAGCTATACGCCCAGCACCCGACAAAGTACATTTGGTGGCCAGCCGAAGTGTAGATAATTACACCAAACAAGAGTTAAATATTAAATTAGCTACCAACCCATACTCTTTTATGCACATTATAAAACCTGAGCACATCAGTGAGAATAAAAGTAAAGCAAACTCAACAGAGTTGCTGTATAAAATAAAAAAAGCCTATACAAATTTTCTTGATGAAGAGGTTTTTATTGCCGATGATGCCGAGTCTATTTATGTGTATAACCAAGTTAGTATAAAGGGTAATTTTACAGGTTTTTTGGCTTGTGCAGCGGCTACTGATTATTTAAATAACAATATAAAACTGCATGAACAAACGCTTTCTGAAAAAGAAGAAAAACTAAAACAATATTTAGAAATATGTGATTTTAATGCCGAACCGGTTTGCTTTGCGCACGATTATGATGCTGACTTAGAAACAATACTCAATACCACAAAAATAAACGAATTTGCAATTTACGATTTTACAACTGCCGATAAAGTGCGACATAAAGTTTGGAAGTTAACTGATAAAAAAATCATTCAAGATATTCAAGCTGTTTTTAATAAATTAAAGTGTATTTATATTGCTGACGGACATCATAGAAGTGCTTCATCTACTAGACTTGCACAATGGCACAAGGATAAAAATGAATCGCATACGGGCAATGAAAATTATAACTACTTTTTAGGTATATTCTTTTCAGAAACGCAGCTTAAAATTGTTGAGTTTAATAGATTGATAAAAGATTTAAACGGACTATCGTCTGAGGAGTTTCTGAGTAAATTACATCTTAATTTTGAGGTGCAAAAAGTGCACACTAACGATAGAAAATCTGCGCAAATAAATAGTATAAATTTATACTTAAATAAATGTTGGTACAGTTTACAACCAAAGCCCAATACTTTTGATAGTAATCACCCCGTATATAGTTTGGATGCTCAAATATTAAGCGACAACATATTGGCTAATATTTTAAATATAAATGATTTAAGAACTGATACTAGGGTTTCGTTTGTCCCTGGCATAAAACCTATTGCAGAACTAGAAAAAAGTGTTGATAGTGGCAAGTTTGCAGCTGCTTTTGTGCTTCATCCTGTAAGTATGGTTCAGCTTAAAAACGTTGCCAATAGTGGACAAATAATGCCCCCAAAATCAACTTGGGTAGAACCTAAGTTGCGCAGCGGATTAATTATTTTTGACTTAGAAAGAAGCTAATTTATGCATGTAACTATTTCAATACTTTATTCCAGAAAATCTATTATGTTTACTTCGATTCGTTTATGAAAATATTGTTTTTATGTCCATATCCAATTGGTGAGGCGGCCAGCCAAAGGTTTCGCTTTGAGCAATATTTTGAACACCTCAAAAATTCAGAAATAGCGTTTACTGCAAAATCATTTTTAAGCCTTAATGCTTGGAAAGTTTTGTATAAACCAGGGCATATTTTCCGAAAAATTGGTTATATAATTTTAGGTTTAATAAAAAGGTTTCTCCAATTGTTTTCATTACCAAAATATGATTATGTTTTTATACACCGAGAAGCTGCACCTATTGGCCCACCAATATTTGAATGGTTAATTGCAAAGGTGTTTCGTAAAAAAATAATCTATGATTTTGACGATGCAATTTGGATACCAAATACAAGTGAAAGCAATAGCTTTTTTTCGTTTTTAAAATTTTATTCAAACACAAAATACATTTGTAAAATAGCTTACAAAGTTTCGTGCGGCAACGATTACCTATGCAATTTTGCAAGAGAATTCAATAGCAATGTAGTGTATAATCCTACTACTATTGACACTGCAAACCATCATAATAAAATAAAAACGCACAATGCCAATCACCTTGTTATAGGCTGGACAGGCTCCCATAGTACCAACAGGTATTTAGATGATATGGTAAATACCATCAAAATACTAGAAGAAAAATACACCTTTAAATTTTGCGTTATTAGTGATAAAAACCCTGAATTATCATTATCTAGTTTTGAATTTATTAAATGGAATAAAGAATCTGAAATTGATGATTTATTAAGGTTAGATATTGGTATAATGCCGCTGCACAACGACAAGTGGGCAAACGGAAAATGTGGTTTTAAAGCATTGCAATATATGGCACTTGGCATACCTGCTTTGGTTAGCCCAGTTGGTGTAAACACAAAAATAGTTGATAACGGAATTAATGGTTTTATTTGCGATACAGAAAATGATTGGCTTCACAATTTGGAAAAATTACTTAGCAACTTTGAACTATTACAAACCTTGGCAACTAACACCCGAAAAAAAATCGAAGACAATTATTCAGTAAATTCAAACAAAGAAAATTTTATAAAATTATTTCAATAAAAAATACAAAATGAAGAACACAGCTTTAACAAATGTGCATGAAAAATTAGGTGCAAAAATGGTTCCTTTTGCAGGATATAATATGCCGGTAACTTATGAAGGAATAAATGCGGAACATGATACAGTGCGCAATGGCGTTGGCGTATTTGATGTTAGCCACATGGGCGAATTTATTTTGAAAGGCAAAGGTGCTTTAGATTTAATACAGCGTGTTACAAGCAATGATGCTGCGGTTTTAACTGATGGCAAAATTCAATATTCATGTTTACCAAATGAAATAGGTGGTATTGTTGATGATTTATTGGTTTATAGAATGACTGCCGATAGTTATATGTTAGTAGTAAACGCATCAAACATTGAAAAAGATTGGAATCATATAATGAAATACAACACCGCAAATGTTGAAATGCACAATATTTCTGATAAAACATCATTGCTTGCAGTGCAAGGACCAAAGGCAGCAAAAGCCTTGCAAAGCCTTACAAGTATAGATTTGGAAAGCATGGTTTATTATACTTTTGAAAAAGGAAAATTTGCAGGTATTGATAACGTATTAGTTTCAGCTACAGGCTACACTGGCGCTGGTGGTTTTGAAATTTATTTTGACAATGAACACGCAGAGCATATTTGGAATGCAATTTTTGAAGCTGGCAAACCACACGGCATAAAACCAATTGGCCTTGCAGCACGTGATACACTTCGCCTTGAAATGGGCTTTTGTTTATATGGAAATGATATTGACGATACCACTTCGCCATTAGAAGCTGGATTGGGTTGGATTACAAAATTTACAAAAACCTTTACAAATAGTGTTGCTTTACAGCAGCAAAAAACTGACGGTGTTTCTAAAAAATTAGTAGGTTTTAAATTATTGGAACGTGGAATTCCTCGCCATGATTATATAATCCAAAATGCTGAAGGATTAGCTATTGGAAAAGTTACTTCGGGCACGCAGTCTCCCACGCTGAAAGAAGCTATAGGCATGGGTTACGTAGAAAGTGCTTACACAAAAGCTGGTACAGAAATCTATTTAAATATTAGAGATAAAGCAGTGAAAGCAATTATTGAAAAAGTGCCATTTATAAAGGGATAGCGCGTGCCAAAATTATACAAATACTTAATAATCCATAGTATGATGTGATATATTGAGTATTTAACAATTTTAAAATTCAAAAAAAATGAAAAATCACACCAACGTGTGATTTTTCATTTTTATAGCGTTAAACCATTACTCAATATCAAATAAAATAACACTAACATGTGATTTTATTTGCATATCAATATATTTATGCTTATATTTGCCTTTAAAAATGGCACTTTATGCTAATTAAACAATTTGGCCAAGCAATAAAAAAACGAAGAAAAGACTTGGGAATAACGCAGCCAATTTTAGCGGAGTTGGCTGATGTTAGTATCAATACTTTATATAAATTAGAACGTGCGCAAGGCAACCCTTCACTCGTTATTATCGAAAAGTTAGTTAGCGTTTTAGGAATAGAAATAATTTTAGAAGTAAAAGCAAACATTAAAAAATGAGACAAGCAAAAGTTTACTGCAATAAAATTTTAGCTGGCACATTAATCGAAAAAAGCAAAAACCAAATTATTTTCAGGTATGACGAAGCTTATTTTAGTGATGCCACCAAACGTTCAGTTAGTTTAACGCTTCCCAAAAAAAAAAAAGAGTATAAAAGCACATTCTTATTTCCATTTTTTAGCAATATGATTGCGGAAGGTGAAAATAAAAAAACGCAAAGCCGTATTTTAAATATTGAAGAAGATGACCAATTTGGGCTTTTATTATCAACGGCTCGTTATGACACAATTGGAAATATTACAATTATAGAATTTTAATAAAACATGAATTTACCAACTATAAAATTTTGCCCAGGCACATTATCTGAAGGATTTGAAACCTACAGTGCTACGTGTCTGCGTAAAGTGTTTTATGGCAAATCTGTGAGTCATATATTAAGGATGCCATCGCCACAAAAAAGCGATGCTGCACTTTCTGTATTTCTCGAAAATATGAAAAGAATTTCTTTGTCTGGTTTTCAAACAAAACTTAGTTTTTTATTAGATAAAAACATGCTTCGTTTAACGAGAGAAGGTGAACAAGGAACACATATATTAAAGCCAATACCATCACTACTTAGCAACGCAAAAGAAGTGCCAGCTAATGAGCATTTAACCATGCAAATTGCAAGTCAAATATATGGTATAAATACTGCTGATAATGCCTTGATATTTTTTAATGATGGTGTACCTGCATATATAACAAGACGGTTTGATGTGAAAAATTTTGAAGACAAGTCGAAGTGGGGCCAAGAAGATTTAGCCTCTTTGGCTGGGAAAACAACTTTTATGTCGCATGAAAAATATGATTATAGTTATGAAGAAATAGGAATATTATTACAAAAATATGTACCTGCATGGCGCGTTGAAATAGAAAAATATTTTTCGTTAGTAGTATTTAATTTTCTGTTCTCAAATGGAGATGCACATTTAAAAAATTTTTCACTTATAGAAACCCAACATGGCGACTTTAAACTAAGCCCAGCTTACGATTTAATAAATACAAAATTACATGTGGAAGACTCTCACTTTGCATTGAAGAAAGGCTTGTTTGCAGATGATTACAAAAGCGAGGATTATAAAAAAAATAACCATCCATCTAAAGTCGATTTTATAACTTTTGCAAAGCGAATAGGCGTAATGCCAAGCAGAATAGACAAATTATTACTAAAGTACTTAGAGAGGAAAACCGCAGTAGAAACAATGGTTCAAAATTCTTACTTAAGTGCAAAAAGTAAACGTGGATATGTTTTAATGTATAACACTAATTTGAATTATCTATTAGCAAAATAAATAGAGCTTTTAGTAGCAAATATATTAATGTATTTTCAAATAATACGCTATTCAACAACCCTATCAATCACCACCTAAAAATTCCAATTTTTATATAGCATAAGATTATTACATTCGCAGTCCTTAAAAAAAAAATGATTACATTCTTAGAAGGACAATTTGCACAAGTTTTACCAACACAAGTAGTGGTTAGCTGCGGTGGCGTGGGTTATTTGGCGCACATTTCATTGCATACATTTTCATCAATTAGTAAATTAAAAGAAGGCAAAGTACTTACTTATCTTTCTATAAAAGAGGATGCGCATACGTTGTACGGCTTTTTTGATGAAGATGAACGTCTGCTATTTATCCAGCTTATTTCGGTAAACGGCGTTGGTTGCAACACTGCGCGTATGATGCTATCGTCATTAAACCCTACTGAAATGCGCAACGCCATTGTTTCGGGTAATTTGGCTGTGCTCAGAAGTATAAAAGGCATAGGCGATAAAACCGCCCAACGTATAATTATAGAATTAAAAGACAAAGTTGGAAAAGCCAATGCGCCACAATCAACATTAAATGTTCTACTTTCTTTCAATAAAAATCGCGAAGAAGCGTTACAAGCTCTTACAATGTTAGGATTTGTAAAAATGCAATCGGAAAAAGCACTTGATAAAGTTGCCAAAGCCAATGCAGGTGCAGAACTCAGCGTTGAACAATTAATTAAACAAGCTTTAAACAATTTTTAAATTCGCCAAGCACAAAGGCGAACTTTTCGCCAAAATGCTTCTTGATATGAAACGGTTAACATTTTTTACAATATCGTCAATCTTAATTTTTTGTGGCTCGTCTTTCGCGGGTAGCAGAAAACTTTCGCGTTATATTGCGGCGATAGATACTGCCAATAAACCTACCGAAAAAGTTAAGTTAAAGTATAACTACCCCGATGAATCTTGGGACCCTACAGACCACGGCCCGCAAGGTGGTTTGCGCCTAAACAATCCGGCCAACGTTACCGATAGTGTTGACTATGACCCAAAGGAAGGCGTGTTTAATTTCAAACAGAAAATGGGCAAATTAGATTACCGCCGCCCATCATACATGACACTTGAAGAGTACATGGATTATGACCTTGAAAAAATATTAAAAAAATATTGGAAGCAACGCCATGAAGCCGAAGACATTGAAAATAAACCCAAATCTTTAATACCAAAACTAAGTGTAGGCGGCGAAGCTTTTGACCGCATATTTGGTGGTAATACAGTTGACATTCGCCCGCAAGGCGCAGCAGAATTATCATTCGGTTTAAACACTAATAAAACCAACAACCCTTCAATTGCGGTGCGCAACCGCAAGAACACCCAATTTGATTTTAACCAAAAAATACAAATAAATGTAGTTGGTAAAATTGGTGATAAAATGAAGGTGCAAACCAACTATGATACCGAGGCAAGTTTCGACTTTCAAAACCAGGTAAAATTAGACTACACAGGGCATGACGATGAAATAATAAAAAAGATTGAGGCGGGCAATGTTAGTTTGCCTTTGCAAGGTTCGTTAATATCTGGTTCGCAGGCTTTGTTTGGTATAAAAACACAATTGCAATTTGGGCGCACAACAGTAACTACGGTGCTTTCGCAGCAACGAGGCAAAAAACAAAAACAAACTGTACAGGGAGGTGCCCAAACTCAAAAGTTTGAGGTAACTGGCGATAATTACGAAGTAAACAAACACTTTTTTTTAGCACAATATTTTAGAGATAGGTATAATTTTGCTCTGCAAAGCCTACCATTTATAAACTCCCCAATTGTAATTACTAAGATAGAAGTATATGTAACCAACCTTTCGGGTGTGGTTGATAATACCCGAAACATTGTGGCTTTGGCCGATTTAGGAGAAAGTGACAGAACAAATAGATTGCATTACAGAGATGAGAATTTAAAATGGGCCAATCAAAATTTTGTGGGTGCGCCAAACCCCGGAACTACCGAGCATCCAGCTTCTTATGAATATCCTGATAGATTTGGCTCAAATAATTTGTACGAAAAATTAAACGAAATTCCTTATAAAGACGGCATACGCAGCATTAATGCAGCAGCTTCAACAATGGCACAAACGGGTATGAAGTTAGTGTCGGATTATGAAGTATTGGAACGTGCTAAAAAACTAAACCAAAGTGAATTTACCTTTAATGCAAACTTGGGTTATATCTCATTAAATTCTCCATTAAACAACAATGAAGTGTTGGCGGTTGCTTACCAATACACCGTTAATGGCAAGGCCTACCAAGTGGGTGAGTTTAGCACCGATGGTATTCAGGACCCAAACACTTTGGTTTTAAAATTATTGAAAGCTACCAATCCACGCGTGCGTTTGCCATTTTGGGATTTGATGATGAAGAACGTCTATTCATTAGGTGGATACGGCATTACTGATAAAGATTTTAGGTTAGATGTTCTATACAATAACCGCGAAAAAGGTATTTACCTGAACTATATTGATGATGGTAAAATTGGGAAACTTCCGCTTATACAAGTTCTGAATTTAGATAGCGTAAACAACCAACAACAACGCTTGCCTGATGGTGTTTTTGATATGATTGAAAATGTAACTATTAATAAGGCTAGCGGACGTATTTATTTTCCATTGGTTGAACCTTTTGGTAAAGATTTTGAAGACCACTTCGGAAATTATAATCGCTATTCGGGTGTATTTGATGTGGCTCCAGCCGAAAGGCAAATTGGTTTAAAATATTCGTACCGCGAATTGTATGACTCTACCAAAACAGCAGCACAGCAACTACCTGCAAAAAACAGGTTTAAAATTCGTGGAACCTTTACATCTGCTTCTGGTGCCGAAATTTCTTTGAACGGAACAAATATACCGCAAAACTCGGTTACATTAACTTCTAATGGCACCAAACTTACCGAAAACATTGACTATACAGTTGATTATGCTGGCGGCAAGGTTAAGATAATTAACTCCGCATTACTCGCTTCAAATGCAGCAATAGAAATTAGCAACGAAAGCCAGCAAGTATTTAATCCTATACAAAGAAATTTAATTGGTACGCGCGTTGACCATAAAGTAAACAATGATTTTACCTATGGAGGAACAATCCTTAGGCTTTCGGAAAGACCACTTACACCAAAAACTATTTTGGGCGATGAGCCTATTGCTAATACAATTGTTGGTATAGATGGCAACTACAAAACCGACGCACCTTGGCTTACAAAATTGGTTGATAAAATTCCTTTAATTAATACAAAGGAAGTGTCAACGATAACAATGAGTGGCGAGGCAGCGTATTTTATACCCGGCCACAGCAAGGCTATTGGTAAAAAAGGTACATCATACATTGATGATTTTGAAGCCACACAATCTACCATTGATTTGCGCCAACAATTTAATTGGGCAATTGCAAGTTTACCACAAGGCCAACCCGACTTATTTCCTGAAGTAAAATACAATGCGCAGTTACCTTGGAATTATAACCGTGCAAAATTGGCTTGGTACACTATTGACCAAACTGTTTTTCATCAAAACAATGCGCAAACAACGCCGCCACATATTAAGGATAACAAAGAATACCTCTCAAACCACCAATGGAGGCAAGTGTTAGAGCAAGAAGTTTTCCCAAACAAACAATTGCAAGCAACGCAACAATCGCAAATTTCGATGTTAGATTTAGCGTATTATCCAAAAGAAAGAGGCCCATATAATTACACTGTTAATGACATGGATGTTGCCAAAGGTTTGGATGTTGATGGCTACTTAAAAGCACCTAAAACACGTTGGGCAGGCTTGATGCGACGTATTGAGCAAACCGATTTTGAAACATCAAATATTGAATTTATTCAAATTTGGATGATGGACCCATTTAATGAGGATAACAAAAATCCTCAAACTTCAAAGGGAAAATTATTTTTTAATATTGGTGAGGTTAGTGAGGATGTGTTGCCTGACAATAGAAAATCTTTTGAACAAGGTTTAAAAGTTTCTTCTTCCGATTCGGCACACCAACTAATAACAACTACGTGGGGCAAAATTCCTATTACACCATCTATTATAAATGCATTTGATAACGACCCTAATTCACGGGTGTTTCAAGATGTTGGGTACGATGGTTTAAACGATGCAAACGAAGCTACATTTTTCAAAACGCCTTTTGTATCTAAACTTTCAGGTGCAGGGCTTACGCCTGATGCAATTTCTAAAATTACGGCTGACCCATCGGCAGATAACTTTACTTATTTTAGGGGGCAAGATTTAGATGATAAAAAAGCTGGAATTTTGGAGCGTTACAAAAATTTTAGTGGTTTAGAGAAAAACTCTACAAATAATACGGCAGTTAATTATCCAACCACAAGCACTACTTTACCAAACAATGAAGATTTAAACAAAGACAATAACCTGAATTACAACGAAGCATATTTTCAATATAGTATTGATGTTTCGCCAGAGGCATTGCAAACCGTAGGGCAAAATTATATTACAAATATTGTTGACACAACCATAACTGCTGCAAATGGCACAAAGCGTCCTATAAAATGGTACCAGTTTAAAATTCCTTTGCGTTCACCCGAAAAAACAATCAATGGTATCCAAGATTTTCGTTCAATACGTTTTGTGCGTTTGTTTATGAAAGATTTTGCTGATACAGCTATTATTCGTTTGGCACGATTGGAGCTTGTGCGCGGCGACTGGCGTAAATACCAATACAATTTGGCAACCCCTGGCGAATTTATACCAAATGACAACTCAAGTGCAGGTACATTTAATTTGGCAGCTGTAAACTTTGAAGAAAATGGGAACCGTGAACCAATAAATTACGTGTTGCCTCCGGGTATTGAGCGTGTAACTGACCCTACAAACTCAACAAATATTAGGCAACAAAATGAACAATCATTGTCTTTAAAAATTTGCGATTTGCCCGATGGTAAAGCTAAAGCGGCTTACCGTAATTTAGACCTAGACATACGCCTTTATAAACACCTAAATATGTTTGTACATGCCGAACAAGCTGGTGACAACCAACTAAAAGATGGCGAAGCAGAATTTTTTATACGTTTAGGAAACGATTTTGACCAAAACTATTACGAATATTCTTACCCATTATATTTTACAAAATTTGGTGCTACGAGCCGCGAAGATGTTTGGAATACAAATAATAATTTAGACATTGAATTAGAGAAATTAACTAACGCTAAAATTGCCCGAAACAACCTTGGCATTTCTACAACCGAAGTGTATGCGATTGCCGAAGATGGTAATGCATCGCACACAATTACAGTTTTAGGTAACCCAATTTTGAGTAGTGTAAAAACAATAATGGTGGGCGTGCGCAACCGCAAACGCCAGAGTTTACAAGACCTTGCGGATGATGGAAAACCAATATGTTTGGAAATTTGGGTAAACGAATTGCGCACAAGCGACTTTAACCAAGCAGGCGGATACGCTGCCAACGGGCGTGTGCAGGCCAAGCTTGCCGATTTTGCTGACCTTACACTTTCTGCATCTTACAAAAGTCAAGGCTTTGGTGGCATTGAACAAAAAATACAAGAACGCAGCCGCGACAATACCTTCTTATATGATATTTCATCAAACATAAGGCTACATAAGTTTTTACCACCTACTGCAAACATACAATTGCCAATGTTTGTTGATTTTTCGGAAGGGCGAAGCTTGCCACAATTTGACCCGTTGAACCCCGATGTAAATTTGAAAGAAGAGTTACGGCAAATTGAACGTAAATCATTGCGTGATACAATTAGGCAAGGTGCTGAAGATTACACGCGGCGCAAGAGTATTAACTTCACCAATGTGAAAAAAGAGAAAGGAAAAAATTCGAAAAAAGCACATTTTTATGACGTAGAAAACCTTACGGCAAGTTATTCATACAACGAAGTATATAGGCACAATATAAATATAGATAGCAGCTTGCAAAGGCAGCACCGTGGCGGTTTATCATATAATTTTGCTAAAAATCCGAAAGGCATAAAACCATTTGATAAAGTAAAAATATTTAGTGGCCCAAGTATGAAGGCCATAAAAGAATTTAACTTCAATTTTATACCATCGCGTTATAGTTTTAGGGCTGATGTTGAAAGGCAATTTAATTTGTACAAACCACGCAATGTTGATTTAGAAAACCCCACAGCTTTTCAGTTTCCTGCATTTTATGATAAGAAATTTACGTTGCAACGTTTGTATGATTTTAAATACGACCCTGCAAAAAGTATAAGTTTCGATTACACTGCAACCAACCTTTCGCGTATTGACGAACCACTTGGGCGAATTGACGATAGCCCTGCACGAACAACTCTTAATCCTGAAAATGGCCCAACAAGAAAAGACAGTGTATTGCAAAACTTACGCAACGGTGGGCGTACCACCGCTTTCACGCAAACGGCTAACTTAAGTTGGACAGTCCCTATCAATAAAATTCCGATTTTTAGTTGGATAACATCAACGGCAAGTTACCGTGGCAAATACGATTGGATAGCCGCACCACCGCAAGTAAAATACGATATAGACCCTACAAACCTAAATGCACCCGTTGACTTAACAAAGCCCGTAATTGCCAATACAATAAGCAACAACAACCAAAAACAAGGAACTGTAAGCACTACTTTTGTTACACTTTACAACAAAGTACCTTACCTCAAAAACATAAATAACCCAAAGAAAAAACCTGCGGTTGTTAAAAATCCTAAGAAGAGTTTGGCCGACAAAATAGATAGTACATTAAGCAAAGAAGATAAAAAGAAAAAAGCATTGGTGGCTAAAGCTGCTGCCGATTCTGCCAAAGGGCCAAACAAAACTTTGCAAGAAATTTGCAGGGTATTAATGATGCTTAAAAGTGCTAACATAACTTACTCTGAAGGTGGTGGCACAATGTTACCCGGGTATTTGAACAACACAAAAGTTTTAGGTTTAAGCAATAGTGAATTTAATAACAAAGCCGCACCTGGCTTGCCATTTGTATTTGGTAGCCAAGCCGAAATTTTAAATAAGGCGGGCGCAAATGGTTGGATTACAAAGGCTAACGGATTTAACCAGCCGCTTACTAAAACTTACACCAGCACTTTTACAGGTAAAGTATCCATTGAACCTGTAAAAGATTTTAAAATAGATTTGACATGGAACCAAACCAAAAACCGCAACAACCAAGGAATATACAAATTTGATAGTACATCTAGTTACAATGGTTTTAGACAAATAAACGCCAACGAAACTGGTAGTTATAGCATTAGTACCATTAGTTGGAATACCTCATTTGTAAAAGACGATACCGCTAAGGGATACAACAACAGGGTTTTTGATGCATTTAAAGAAAATAGAAAAGAAGTGTCGCGCAGGTTATCCGAAGAAGCTGATAAAAATTTAAGCGACTACATTCCCACAAAAGATGCCGAGGGTTATTACAAAGGTTACGGTGCCACCCAACAAGATGTATTAATACCATCATTTTACGCGGCTTACACGGGTACAAGTGCAAGCAAAGTAGCTCTCAACTTTTTTAAAGAATTACCTAAACCAAATTGGCGTGTAAACTATGATGGTTTAGCAAAAATTGACATCGTAAAAAAATATTTTAAAACATTTACATTGAGCCATAGCTATCGCAGCACCTTTAATATTGCCAACTATACCACCAATCAATTTTATAATGATACTGCAAAAACAGTTCTTGCTTCGGCGCAAGACAACAGCGATAATTTTAGACCACAAAAAGAAATTCAGGTGGCAACCATTTCCGAAAGTATGAGTCCGTTTATTGGTATTGATGGAACTTTGCAAAATAGTTTAAATATAAAAGTGCAGCTAAACCGCGAACGCAATATTTCATTGAGCATGGCAAATGCGCAGATTACTGAAATTAAAAGCAACGAAATTGTTACTGGTGTTGGTTATAAGTTTAAGGATGTAAAACCACCATTTAGCAGGCGATATGGCTGGAACATAAAAAGTGATTTAAACTTGCGATGCGATGTTTCGGTGCGCCGCAACTACACGCTAATTCGTAGGCTGGCACCAAGCCCCGACCCATTAAACCCGTTAATTATACAACAGGCATCAAACAACCGTACGGCAGGACAAAATACCGTATCGGTGCGCTTTTCAGCCGATTACACCATTAACCAACGCTTAAATATTCGTTTCTTTTTTGATAAAGTGGTTAATAATCCACTGGTATCTCAAAGCTTTAGAACAAGCAACGCCAATTCGGGTATAGCATTAAGGTTCACGATAGCACAATAAGTTGGTTAAACTCTCATACTTCTTAGTTTAGGAATAACCTTGATTTTTTAAAGGTATCCTTGATTTTTTAGGCAGAAGATTGATTCTTTCATTCTCAATATTGATGATAAAAAGTAAAAGACTAGTATTTTAAATCAAATCAATTGTTCTACAATAATCAATAAAATGCAGTAATGAATTTACATTTACATTCCGCATTAATCAATATCAGTTACACCGCCCGAAATAATAAATTTCATCATTTCGGCACTTGAGGCATCAATGGGCTGCACCATTGTTTTTGATATAATAAATAAGTTACCCGAAAAAGCATAAGAAAGCGGCAAATAAACGGCAATGCGTCCGTCAGTAATTCCTAAATCATGTAAATCTTCATTGGTAATAAACCCTAATTTTTGCATTAATGGATGCTCATTTACAGTTACCAAAACAGGTTTGTTGAAACGTTTTTTTTGCCCAACAAATGCACCCATCAAATCTTTAACCGACGTATAAATAGTTTTTACCAATGGTGCTTTTTCTATGTAACCGTCAAGCAAACTAAATAGTGGCCTAAAAATTAACGATGAGCCTATTGCTCCAATAATTATAAGCCCAGCCACCACAAATATTACACCCAATAAAGGGTCTATTATTGGATGAACACTAATATTCAAATATTCAATAACAGAGCCTACATTAATTATTATTTTAAAAATTACCCACAGCGTAATACCCACCGGCACCATGTATAAAGCACCTTGCAAAAAATAACGCAGTAAATTTTTCATGAAAAAATTAAAACCTTCTTTTGTTTTCATTTGTATTTAATAAAATAAATTTTTGCAAACTTATAATAAATATGTCCTAAAATTTATGAACTTAGTATTATTCGTTTCAAATTCTAACACAAAGAAAAATCAATTTGGTAAAAATATTTAACGCAATTTTAAAGAAAACACCAACCAAACTAAGCAAAATATCGTACTTTCGGCGGGCTTAAAATTTTTTGATGAAAAAACTATTTCTCTTTTTACTTTTTGTTTCTTTTGTTGTTAGAGGATTGTCGCAAGGGTTGGTTATTAATGAAGTATTGGTTAACGCATCTGGTGGTAGTGGCCTTGGTAATGGTTGCGACGGCGGCTGTGAACCCAATAATGCTGAATGGATTGAACTTTACAATAAAAACTGTACGCCTTTGGATATTAGTTGTTACATTTTAGTGACCACAAAATTTGCAGTAATATTTCCTGCTGGCACAATATTACCACCATACTCTTATTACGTGTTAGGCAGCACAAACTTTGGAACTACGGTAATAGACATGCAATGGAATAATCCAAACATCAATGATTTTGGGCCTATTAATGTTGGAAACATTGGTAACAATGATGATTTTCTTTTATTGTTCGACAACAATCAAATAGTTATTGATGGTATCAAATTTGGAGCACCATCCTTTAGTGCTGTTCCAACAACATTTTCAAATGTAGCTTCGTGTGGCACACTCACTATTCCAACAATTACAAATAGTGTTTTCTCTGCAAGTGGTTTACTTTCGGGTGCTGGTAGCGATGGTGAAACATGGGCACGTAATGTTGATGGCGGTTGCACATGGGTTACAAGAGCTGGGTCAGCCATAAGCAAACGTGCATCAAATGGTAGTAGCCCACACGTAAATTTTATTGCAAGCGATACCACTATTTGTCCTAATAATTGTATCAATTTTCAAGATTTATCAACAGGTGCAGGCTCTACTTATAATTGGGCTTTTAATGCTGCCACCACAACAAGTTCTACCATTCAAAATCCGCTAAATATATGTTATGCAAATGCTGGGCAATATGAAGTAACACTTACTGTAACCAACAATAATTGTAATTATAGTTGTACCAAAGTTAATTATATTGATGTGGCAAATTCTTTTACAGCAACTGCAACAGCAGCAGGTGCTACCACGTTTTGCACTGGCGATTTTGTAATTTTAAATGCAAATACCGACCCTACTTTTGCCTATCAGTGGATATTAAATGGAGCAAATATTTCGGGTGCAACTAATGCTTCATTTTCAGCAATCGTTTCGGGCAATTATGCAGTTTTAATAAGTGATGGCAACTGTGTAGATACATCAAATGTTATTACTGTTACGGTTTCAAATAATTTAGCTGCTAACATAAACATGGCACCTTCGGTTACTATTTGTAATGGCGATAGTGTAATACTAATAGCAACGCCAAGTGCTGCATTTAGCTATCAATGGTTTAATGGTGCTGCTGCAATTGCGAGTGCTACCAACGCAAATTTTACAGCAAATGTTACAGGTAACTATTCTGTTTTGGTAACCGATGCCAACGGCTGCACAGGCGATGATACAACGGCGGTAACTATAAATACAATAGTTGCCCCAACTGTAATTTCCGATGTTGCTTCATTGTCGTTATGTGGTGTGAGTTCAATAAATTTGAGTGTTCCCAATACATTTACAACTTACCAATGGCTAAATACCTCAAATGCAGCTATTGCTGGGCAAACATCTAATTTACTGAATGTAACAGTGGCTGGAAGTTATAGTTTAATAGTTACCGATGTCAATAGTTGCACAGATACTACAACAGTTACCACCATTACAAACGGATTAAATACCACACTAACTTTAGCGATAAGTGGCCCATTAACTTTTTGCCAAGGAAGCTCTGTAACGCTTGATGCAGGTAGTTTTGCAGGCTCAAATTACCAATGGTTTAATAATGCAACGGCGGTTGCTGGTGCCACAGCACAAACATTATTAGTTACAAGTGCTGGCAATTATACTGCACAAGTTATTGATGCAGGGGGATGCAGCGTTACTTCGGGTGATACTGCGGTTGTTATTTTACCCAACCCAAATGTTACAATAAATGCCAGTTCATCATTGAGTTTTTGCCAAGGCAATAATGTTACTTTGTCGCCAACCACAGGTGGTACAAGCTATCAGTGGCTTAATAATAATATAGCAATTGCTGGGCAAACTAATATTACATACACAAGCACTTTTGCAGGAAATTTTAGTTTGGTGCTCACTAACGCCAATGGTTGCAGCGATACATCAAATGTGCTTACAACCATAATTACAATACCTTTTACAGATTCCATTGCATCCTCAACCAACAGTTTTATATTTTGCCCCGGCACAAGTATTACACTTACTGCATTTCCGCAAGGTTTATCGTATCAATGGACAATTAACAACATACCGTCACCAAATAATACAGGCACATTGGTTGCCAATTCAGCGGGCAATTATTCAGTAGTTATTACTGATGCAAATGGTTGTACCAATTCTAAAAATATTACAGTTTCCACTTACCAAGCACCATTTCCATTTGTATTGCCAGCAAGCAATGTAAGTATTTGTTCGGGTGCAGGTGTTTTAATAAATACAACTCCATTTGTAAGCTACCAATGGTTTTTAAATGCAAATCCAATACCGGGTGCTACTTCACAATTTACGACAGCCGCAGTGGCAGGTGCCTACAATGTAACTGTTACCGATGTAAACGGATGCCAAGCAACATCACCATCAAAAAGTATAATCGCAGTATCAAGCCCCACGCCCGATATTGTTTCGTCATCACCAGAAGTTTGTGAAGATGAAATAAGAACAATTTTTGTAGATTCTAACTACGTAAGTTATTTATGGTCAACAGGGCAAACTGCACAAAGTATTGATGTGTCGCAACCCGGCGTTTACAGCGTAATTGTAAAAGATGTAAATAATTGTACCGCTAACACCAATGCAACACTTAGTTTTAAACCTAAACCATTACTATCATTACCCGCCACCATCGAATTGCAATGCGGAACACCCGATACTATAAGGGCTCTTACCAATGGCAGCATAGTTTGGACTCCTAAATATGGAATAGGCAATGCAAACAGTGCCACCACAGCACTAACGGCAAAAGTAGAAACATACTATAGAGCCACTGCCACGTTAGATGGGTGCAAAACTTTAGATTCGGTATTGGTAACAATTGGCAAATGCGATAGCGTGTATATTCCATCTGCATTTACGCCTAATGCAGATACATATAATGACGTATTTAAAATTACGGGCAAGAGCATTAAATTTTTAAAATTTGAAATATTTAACCGCTGGGGTGAATCTGTTTTTTATACCGCCGACCCTAACATTGGTTGGGATGGTACTTACAAATTTAAAGATTGCCCAACCGGTATTTATAATTGGCAAATAGAGGCTTTTGATTACTTCGACAGAAAAGTATTGATAAGAGAACCGCGCGGAGTGGTAACGTTGATAAGGTAACTTCATACACTTTCTAAGCTCACAATTAAGCCTGATTAGATACATGATTTAATTCATGCAAATTAAAACATTCAAAATATTAAGTTTGCATTAATTAAAAATATTATGAGTACCGAAAAAGCAACTAAATTACCTGCAAAACCAATATCAAAAACAATCACAAAACCCAAGAAAACAAAAGCTATAATAGATTCATATAGCCTATTTTCTGATTTAGATATTCATCTTTTTAAAGAAGGAAAACACTATCAATTATTTAATAAATTTGGTTCGCATGTGGCGAAGCACAACGGACAAACAGGTTTGTATTTTGCGGTGTGGGCTCCAAATGCTGGCTATGTTAGCGTTATTGGCGATTTTAATTATTGGGATAAGCATACCAATAACATGAATGCACGTTGGGATAGTAGCGGCATTTGGGAAATTTTTATTCCAGATATACCTACAAATACTTCGTACAAATATTTTATTAGCAACCAATTTACTGGGCACACTTTTGAAAAGGCCGACCCTTATGCAAATTATTTTGAAGTACCGCCATGCACCGCAACTGTTGCCTATCAGCAAAATTTTAAATGGAGTGATAAAAAATGGATGAACAACAGAGGCAATGGCGGTTTGCAAAATCCGTTTAGCATTTACGAAGTACATTTAGGAAGTTGGATGCGAGTACCCGAAGATGAAAACCGAAGTATAAATTACCGCGAAGCCGCAGAAAAATTAGTACCTTATGTAAAAGAAATGGGCTTTACCCATGTAGAGTTTTTACCAATTACGGAACACCCTTTTTACGGAAGTTGGGGTTATCAAAGTATCGGTTTCTTTGCTGCCTCATCACGTTATGGTACGCCCGACGATTTTGCATATTTGGTAAACGAATTTCACAAAGCTGGCGTTGGTGTAATATTAGATTGGGTACCTTCTCACTTCCCAACAGACGCGCACGCTTTGGGTAATTTTGATGGTACACATTTGTATGAACATGACGACCCACGTTTGGGTTTTCATCCCGATTGGAAAAGTTTTATTTTTAATTACGGACGTGCCGAAGTGCGCAGTTTCCTTATTAGTAGCGCATTTTATTGGTTAGAGAAATTTCACATTGATGGTTTGCGTGTTGACGCTGTAGCATCAATGTTGTATTTAGATTATAGCCGCAATGCAGGCGAATGGCTGCCAAACGTAAATGGTGGTAACGAAAATTTAGAAGCAATTTCTTTTATAAAAGAACTGAATGAGGCAGTTTACTCCGCATTTCCAGATGTGCATGTAATAGCTGAAGAATCAACAGCGTGGCCCAAAGTAAGCCGCCCAACATTTGATGGTGGTTTGGGTTTCGGACAAAAATGGATGATGGGTTGGATGCACGATACATTGGAATATTTTAAGAGAGACCCTATGTACCGCAAGCACCATCAAAACGGTATTACGTTTAGTATTAATTATGCGTTTAATGAGAACTTTTGTTTGCCGCTTTCGCACGATGAAGTAGTGCATGGCAAAGGCTCGTTGATTACAAAAATGCCCGGCGACGATTGGCAAAAGTTCGCGAATTTACGTTTGATGTTTGCCTATATGTTTATGCACCCTGGTACAAAATTATTGTTTATGGGTGCAGAAATTGCGCAGTGGAAAGAGTGGAACCACGACGCTAGTTTAGATTGGCATTTGCTAGAACAAGCGCCGCACAAAGGCGTGCAAGAATTATTAAAAGCATTGAATAAATTATATCGCAAAGAAAAGGCATTGTATGAAAATCAATTTTCGCACACTGGTTTTGAGTTTATAGATATTGCCGATGCCGAAAATTCAGTAATTTCTTTCCAGCGAAAATCAGATACAGAAACGGTGATTGTTGTCTGCAATTTTACGCCTGTAATTCGCGAAAACTATTTAGTTGGTGTGCCACAAGCGGGCAAATACAAAATGCTACTAAATAGCGATGACGAAGGTTTCGGCGGTAGTGGTATAAATAAACTAACCACTATAAATACGCAAGATGTTAGCGCACATAACAAAGCACAATCATTAAATTTAACCTTGCCACCTTTGGGATGTTTGGTTTTGAAAATGGCGTAAATTAGAATATCAAAATACTACAATTAAAAATTATTTCTAATAGTGTGTTTAAATCAAATTGATTGAATTTAGAAAAACATAACCTTTTTAAAAGCATATATTTTTTGCCTTTTATGGCACTAATTATATACTTATTGCCATATATAATTTGGCAACAAAAAAGTTATGTGTATAGCCATGATAATTTAGACGGACTTGTGCCAATGTTTAAATTTATGGCGAACAATGGTTTCTTATTTTCAAAAAATAGTACAGTTGTACCAATGTATATGAATGGTTTACCACGTGTTTGCTATGGCACAGAGTTTAATATTCAATACCTTTTTTATTTTATTTTCCCTCCATATATTGCTTATGTTTTCAATGTATTTATGGTTCATTTTATTGCCATAATAGGTTGCATATTATTACTGAAAACATACTGGTTACACAAAGCCAATAATTTTAATATTCAACTTATTGCATTGTGTTTTGGTTTGTTACCATTTTGGTACGCAGGCGGCATAAGCATTGCTGGGCAGCCAATAGTAATTTATGCTTTACTAAATTTGGCGAAAAATAAATTCATAAAAAAATCATACCTAATTCTTTTTCTGTATATAATATACTCCATGTTTTTTTGGGCCGGAATTTATTTTTTAGCCGCAGTAATTATATGGGCGTTTTTCAAACAATTCAACGAAAGAAAATACAATCAAACTTTAACCAATGGCACATTATTATTCTTGGTATTTTATTTTTTATCAGAGTATAGGTTGCTGTATGAAAACTTTTTTGGCAACACTGTATTTCACAGAATTGACTATAATAGAATTTCGGCACACACGCACCAAGAAGACATTTCAAACTTTTTTTACCGCCTTAAATATGGTTATTACCAAGTGTTGGCATTGCATTACGGCCCCTTGCTTTTGCTTTTACCATTGTCGATAATATTAATTTTGAAGAAAATAAATAAACCTTTCTACCTTGTTTTTATCTACAGTTTTTTAATATTTTTAATAACCCTACTAAGTTCTTTTTTATTTGATGGAATATTGCAACATATTTTATTATCCATGCCAATATTAAATCAATTTAGCTTTTCGCGTTTTAATACATTCATGTCAATTGTTACACTCCTATTCATTGTAAAATACTTTGAATTAATACCTAACAATTGGCTCAGGAAAGTATTTAGCCTGATACTAATAATGCAAATAGGATTTTGTTTTTTTGCCTCAGCAAATTTTAGAAAAACAATTACGCAGCGATTAATTAAAATACCCGTTTTGTTGCATTATAACAATGCCCACGAAGCTGTTGCTGATGATAGTTTTGATACATTTTTTAAAACAGAATTGTATGATACGCTTAAAAACAGAAGCTACTTTAAGAACTATAAAAACTTTAATACATCCACGTTAGGTATTCACGCTGCACAACTTTTATACAATGATATAAATTGCATAAATGGATACATAAATTTATATCCGCTTCAATACAAGCAAAAAATGCAAAAAATATGTAGTTACTATTTTGAACATAAATTTAAGGATGTTGAACGCTTTAGAAATTGGGGAAATAGATGCTATTTATTTGATGTGAAAGAAAATGGTGTAAAACCAAAACAAAAAGATGAGTATGAAGTGTTTTTTGAAACATCAGAATTGAAAAGTCTAAACTGTAAGTTTTTATTGTCGGCCTACAAAATTACAAATTCAAATTTTGTATTTAAAGAAACCTTGGAAAGCGGTTCGCGGCAAATTTATATATATGAAATTATATAATTGTCAGTAATATTATAACCGAATACCAATTACCATTACATCATCTATCTGTTCTCGTTCGCCGCACCATTCCTTAAAAAAATCATGTAAATATTTCTGTTGTTCTGGCATTGTTTTTTGTTGAATTAGATGCAGCATTTCTTTAAATTTTTTCGTCATCAACTTTTTACCAACATTGCCTCCAAATTGGTCAGCGTAACCATCGCTAAACATATAAATGGTGTCGCCAGTATTTAATTTTACAGTATGATTTTCAAATTTTCTAATGGTTTCATATTGTAAACCACCAATTGGATATTTATCAGGTTTAATTTCTTCAAAATAAAATTCCGTCAACTTTTTCTCATCAGTATTCATATCTCTAAAAATATAGAGAGGGCGCAGAGCACCAGCAAATTCAACTACTTTGGTGTCCATATTTATTTTACAGAGGGCAATGTCCATACCGTCGCGGGTTTCGTTTTCTTGTTGTTTCAAAACTGAACGCACGCCATTATTTAAGTTTTTTAGCACCTCGGCAGGTTGGTAAATTTTATTGTCAACTACAATTTGGTTTAGCAATGAAGTGGCTACCATGCACATAAACGCCCCTGGTACACCGTGCCCAGTGCAATCGGCAGCAGCCAATAAAAATTCTTTTTCATTCTTATCATTTTGTGTTGGAGTAAACCAATAAAAATCGCCACTAACAATTGATTTTGGCAAGTACAAAACAAATATATTTTCGAATGAATTTTGCAATGCCTGTGTGCTTGGCAATATAGAATCTTGGAGGCGTTTAGCGTAATTTATACTATCTGTAATTTCTTTATTTTTCAACGAAATATCAACATTTTTCATTATCAACATTTCATTTTTTACTTCAACCTCTTGGGTGCGCTCCTTTACTTGAACTTCTAATATTTTTTTGAGCCTTTTTAAATTTTTTGTGTGGTATTTATAATAGAGAATAATGCCTGCAACAATTACCGCAAATACTAATAACCAAAACCATTTTTTCATCCAAAAAGGAGCTGAAATTTCAAAGGTGTAAATAATTGGCGCACTCCAAACGCCATCGCCATTCATGGCTTTTATTTGGAATGAGTAATTGCCATAAACCACATTGGTATAGGTAGCAAATTTTGCATTTGTTGATGTGTGCCAATCTTCATCAAAACCTAGCAGTTTATACTGATAAACAACTTTTTCGGGGGCAGTAAAACTAATTGCGGCAAAATAAAAAGTGATGTCTTTATCGCGGTAATTTAAGCTAAGATTTTCAGGGTAAAAATATTCTTTTCCAAATATTTCAAACTTTGTAAGGCTTATAAAAGGCGGTATTTCATTGTATTTTAATTCGCTAATATTTAGAGTTGCCAAGCCATTAATTGTACCATACCAAATTTTATTTTCGTCAACATAACTTGCATGTGGTTTCACTTCTAACTCTCTGAAACCATCATATTGGTTGTAACTAAAAAATCGTTTATTGCTTAAATCAAATTTACAAATGCCTTTGTTTGTGCCCATCCAAAGGGCTTTATCTTTGTAATTTAAAGTGGTAATATAATCTGATAGCAAACCATTTGTAGCATTGTAATTTGTAAATTTATTGTTAGCAAAAGAGTATAAACCACCACCTTCGGTACCAATCCAAATTATTCCACTTTCATCTTCAGTAATGTTTGTTGGGCTTTTGTGCAATAACCCATCTTGTTTAGTAAAATATTTTATTTCATTATTTGTTACCCTAATTAAACCACTGCGTCGTGTTCCAATCCACAAATTATTTTTTGAATCTTTAAAAAATGAAGTCGCTTCAATATCGTCTAACTGTGCCGCTTTTACTGGTGCTTTTAGTAAATTATCATTGTTTTTAAAAAACGAAATACCTTTATTTGTTGCAACCCACAAAACGTTATTTTCATCAAAATATAAAGCATTTACTAAATTTTCTTTTAACTCAAGTGCACCTTTGGGCTGCAATGTTTTAGTATCTAAAACCAAAATACTTCCTTTAAAAGTGCTAACGTAAATTTGGTTGTTATTACCTAATGCAAAGTCGGTAACCAAGTCGGAGCCTACGTATTGTGAAATTGAAAGATTAGAAATTTTACCATTTTCAATTATTGACAATCCGTAATTTGTACCAACAAATATTTTATTGCCAACTTTTTTTATTGCATTTACTACATTATCGGCAAGCCCTATTTTCTTATCATAATGAGAAAATTTATTTCCTCTGTAAACCACAACACCATTGTCTTGAGTGCCAAACCATAAGTTGCCTTCACGGTCTTGCAACAAGCATCTTATTTTGTTTGATGGCAATCCGTTTTTATCATTAAAAACCATCATCTTATTATTTGTGATGCGGCACAAACCGCTGCCCCAACAACTTACCCAAATATTAGAATCCACATCTTGTTTTACAAAAGGGTTAATACCCTCGGGCAAACCCGTTGAATAATCATAAAAAAACACATTAGAATTTTGAGAATTTAAAAGACAAACACCATTACCAAAACTGCCAAAAATCATTTGCCCTGTTTTGCTTTGCTCTATTGAAGTGTAATAGTAGCGGGGCATTGAGCCCTGTGCAAATATTTCAAAACTATTTGTAGCTTCATTAAAACGCCTAATACCGTTTTGTGTAGTAAACCAAATAATCCCTTCTTTGTCTTGGTAAATTTGATGGATGTCATCACCTAAAGTTACATTGTTATCATAACTTTTGTAAGATGATTTATGCTTGTTAGTTTTAGCAATATTAATACGTATTGCACCTAAACCTTCGGTGGCAACCCACAAAGTGTTTTTTTTATCAATAAAAAAACTTTGTATTCTTTTACACGCGCTGTCTCCTTCGAGTTTATATTGTTCAAACTTTTCATTTTGCAAAATGTATATTTTTCCAGTTGCCGTACCAACCCAAAGTGCGTCATCGTTGTCAAAAATTATGGTGTTTATTGCTGTTTCAGTTAATCCATTTTGCGTTGTATAATTTTTAAAATTTATGCCATCAAACCTGCATAAACCGCCATCAGTAGCAAACCACAAATATCCATTTTTTTGTTGCTTAATGTCGTTAACAGTCGATTGTAAAAGCCCTTCGGAAACGGTATAGTTTTTAAAGTCGAAAGTTTGTGAATAGCTAAACGTATGGGAACATATTAATAAGCACCAGAGCACTTGTATTAAATAGAATCGAAAATTTTGTTTAAATGGCATATATTTATCAATAAAAAATAACGTTGATTTTGAGGTAAAACTAATAAAATATTGATGAATGAATTGCATTTTTTTATGTTCGCAAAATGAAATAAATTAAAGGTCTTGGGCGTTACAAAAAAAGAAGACAAAGCTTAATAAATTCTACTAATTTATTTTGCGATTGCAATATTATTTGACCTTAATTAATTGCAAACGGCTAAAGCCCCGCAAAACCATTCTCACTTTTCTTTGCAGTAAATATTTGAGAATTTTTATGAAAATAATTTAGAAAAAATACATTCAATATTGCGCCTACAACACATAATATTTACTACTAATGTTTTGTCTAACGCAAATAATATACCCTCTGAAATTGCCAATAAAAAAACCGACAAACAAAAATAATTGCTTGGTGGTGTAAATATAGAGTGCAGCAATAATTGTTTCATTTATGAATAAACAATCCACAGCAAAAGGCTCAAACGCGAGAATTTACAAGATAGTTAGGATATTTCTATAGAACATTTATAAAGAAATAAAATATTGTGTAACATATAATTTACTTAAAATATTTATGGTTTTTAAAACCTAAAAATTACTTTGGCACAATAATTATAGTGCGCCCACAAATTCTTTTTTATGAAACGTATATACCATTTTTTTGCAATTGTTTTATTGCTTTCGTCATGTAAACCGCACACTTACATAAGTGTGTTGCAACCAGCAAATGTTACCATTCCGCCACACATCAAAAAAATTGGAATCATCAACAGAAGCCTTGCTTCAAAAGATGATAAATGGTTAAATATTATTGAAGGTATTTTATCAGGCGAAAGTATTGGTGCAGACCGTGAAGGTGCAGAACAAGCGTTGAATGCAGTAAAAACCGAACTTGAAAAAAGTGGAAGATTTACTGTTACTTTACCAGCAGTGAGTTTGCAAGGGAACACTGCAAACTTCGATGCTCCTCTTGATTACACAATGGTTCATGCAATTTGCCAACGACATAATTTGGATGGTTTGGTATCAATGGAAAACTTTGATTCTAACTCAAAACTGAACATGACAGTAGTTGAAGATTTAGTAAAATTGCCAAATGGAACCACCCCAAAGGTGCTAAACAATGTTGCGAATGTAAACTTACAAGTTACAACACGTTGGAGATTATATGATGATTCTACAAAAAATATTGTAGATAATTTTACCGCAAACAACAACAAACAATTTTCGGCAAAAGGTGCTACAATACAAGCCGCACAAGGAGCATTGCCTTATAAACGAAATGCCTTAAATGAAAGTGGTTTTGCAAATGGAATTATTTACGGTCAAAGAATTTCGCCATATTGGATAACGATTGACCGTACTTTTTATAAAAAAGGAAATGATAATTTAAAGTTAGCTGCAGACCTTGCGCAACGCAAAAAATGGGACAAAGCAATTGAAATATGGAAAAAAGAAATGAGTTTGAATGTTGATAAAAAAATTGCGGGCAAGGCTTGTTACAATATGGCTGTGGCATGCGAACGTGATGGTAATTTAAAATTAGCGGTTGAGTATGCTGAACGTGCCGCAGCAGAATTTGGTTTGAAGAATGCGCATAGTTATAGAGCGCAACTAAAAAGAAGAATTGCCGACCGTAACAAATTGAACTACCAAATGAATGGTCAATAATTTTGTTAGAATATGCACATCAAATTATTTAGCCAACTTCTACTAACATTAATTGTAATCACATTTAGTGATGCACGAGCACAACAACTTTCGGCTAAGAATTCAAAATTAGACATTGGCTTAATTGAGTCGGCTATAGAAATAGTATATGAATTTACTATATACAATAATACTAACAAGATGAACTATATTTTAAAAGCCGACTCTCCAATAAATTGCTTTGTACAAATAGAAAATAAAAAACTCACCCCTTTTGATAGTACCTCAATTGTCGTTACCCGCAAAGTATTAGCAATTGGCGGCTTTGAAGAAAATATATTTGTTTATTCAGGCAACAACAGCCAGCCTTTGCAGCTTACGATAAAAGGCAAAGTGAAAAACGTGGCTGTTGATAATTTGCAAGCGTGTCATCCGTCAGTAAAAAAGAACCTTAAAAAAACATTGATTCAAGAGTTGGAACAAAATATTACCATTCAATTTGTAGATGACGAAACCTTAGAACCTATCGCAAATATTGGTGTATTGCTAAATAATCAATCATTTAATAAGCAACTAAAAGCCAACGAAAATGGCATTATTACTTGCAATGCGCCCAGTGCTTTGCTTTATCTAAATATAAACAATATAGGCTATGATGAAAAATTAGAAACAATAAATACTTTGAAAAATAATTACTTCGAGGTAAAACTTCATCATAAAAATAAAGTAGAAAATGTTGAAGAAAAAGAAAGTGCTTTTGCCAAAGAAGAATCGAAAAAATTAATTAAAAAGCCCACAATACTAATTGACAAAGAAAAAAATAATGAATTGAAAGTTGATGAAAACGCGACATTGCCTTTATCAAAATTCAAACCAAACCACATTGTTTTTTTGATTGACAAAAGCGCTTCAATGAAAGAGCCAAACAAGTTGCCACAGCTAAAAATTGCAATGCATTGTTTAATAAAACAATTACGAAATGTTGATAGAATATCCATAATTACGTATGCTAAAAACGCAGCTATTCTTATTGAAAATATTGTTGCAAATGACACCTCAAAAATTATAAACTCTATTGATACTTTGAGTGCCAAAGGGCAAACATCAGGCTCAAAAGGAATTGAAAAGGCTTATGAAATAGCAAATGCACATTTTATAAATGATGGCAATAATCAGATAATTTTGGCAACTGATGGAGCTTTTAAATTGTCCGAAAAAGATGAGTTGCTATTTAAAAATAATCAAAAAATTACAATGAGTGTTTTAGGTTTTAGCTATGAAAAAAAAGACTTATGGCAACTATATAAAATTGCAAAAAAAGCAAATGGCAACTATATAAAAGTTACAGAAAATAAAATTATTTGTGATGAGTTATTGGATGAAATAAAATCAAATTCTTTAAGAAAGTAATTTATAATTGTGATTGGTATCATTATGTTTGTTCACGAATAGCTTTTTATTTCAATTTTTGAAATATTGTAGGCAAATAACTGTTCCAATAAAATTGAAAGAAAAATTACGTTACCAAGAGTTAGATGCTTTACGCGGAATTGCAGCAATTATGGTTGTTCTTTTTCATTTTACGCTCAATATGCCCGAAGCTAAATTTGGCTTCAAATATGGGGTTACAGGTGTCGATTTATTTTTCATTATTAGCGGCTTCGTTATTTTTGAAAGTATTAATAATTCAAAATCTGCATATGAATTTATAGTTAACCGTTTGTCAAGACTGTTTCCAACATATTGGGTTTGCGTAACTATTACATTTATACTCTCTTGCTTTGTGCAGTTTTTTTGGCAACACAAACCCATTAGCGGAATAAGTATAATAAATTATTTTTCAAATTTAAGCATGTTTCAGTATTACTTAAACGTACAAGATTTGGATAATTCTTATTGGACAATGATTATTGAAATGCTTTTCTACATTTTTATTGTTACGATATTAAAATTGAAGCTAATAAAATATATAGTTCTTATAGGTTCATTAATGCTAGTATTTTGTGTAATTTATTCTCTTGTTTTATATCCACATTATTATAATTTATTTCTTCTTTTTTATAAATTTCTTCCACTAATTAATCATTTTCCACTTTTTTTTGGTGGAATTATTTTTCATAAAATAATTACGGAAAAAAGAACCAAAATGCTAATGCAATATTATGTGTTATTAGCCCTTACATTTATTATTGCACTACCACTTTTTAATGTTGGTGGTAGGGACAGAATACAAATAAACTTTAAGGAGTATGAAGCAATATTGGCAATTTATTATGCACTCTTTATATTATTTGTGAATGCAAAACTTAAATTTATAGTCAATAAATTTACTTTGTTTTTTGGAAAAATTTCTTATTCCCTATATTTGTTTCATCAATATTTTTCAGTAATTATTTTATTACCAATATTTATGTACAAGTTCCATTATTCATTTTTATTGTCAAGTATTTTATCATTCATTATCGTAACAATTATTGCTACAATAATTAATACTTATATTGAAATTCCATTTGGAGTGTCAATGAAAAAGCGGCTCTTAAAAACAAAAAAATTATCAGCAATTGAGTAATAAATCATTTAAGTTTTCTGTTTTAGCCTTTTCAATTTTAAGTTTGGGCATAGCTATTTTTCAGTATTTTTATAATCGAAGCCTTTGGCACGACGAGGTTTCAATAGCACTTAATATTATTCATAAAAATAGTTTTGAACTTTTAAAGCCTCTAGATTATGGTCAAGTTGCGCCAATATTATATTTAGAGTTTACTAATTTTTTCACTTCCATTTTTCCTCAAGTAGAATATGGCTTAAGAATATTTCCATTAATCTGTTTTGGATGTTCCATTTTCCTTTTCTTCAAAATTGCATCTTACTTTTTTGAAAATAAATACATCAAATTATCTGCATTAGCAATGTTTTGTCTTATGCCATTTTTCATATACTACGCGTCGGAAGTGAAGCAATACATGAGTGATTTATTAGTGGCATTGCTAATTATTTATGCAGTAATATACCATCAAAGCAATAGATTAGTTTTACTTGCTGTTGGGCTGTTTTCCATTGCGCTTTCAAATGTTTCAGTAATTATGCTTTGCAGCGCAGGCTTATATTTAACGATGCAAAATGATGTTGCAAATATTTTAATTGAACTAAAAAAATACAAGTTGGTTTTTGTTTCATGGTCAGTGTTTTTTGCAATCTATTATTTGCTATTTATTCACAACCATCCATCGCAACAAAAAATGCAAGAGTATTGGAAAGGTAGCTTTATCACAACCAATGTTTTTAGTTCAAAATTTTGGGCGTTTTTATATTCAAATTTGCATAATATTTTTAGTTACATGCTTACTTTTGGCAAGGCTTGGTATGTGGCATTTGGTTTATTTATAATTGGATGTATTGGTTTGATAACTAAACGAAAAAAGAAACTTTTATTTCTTGTTTTATTTCCAGTTTTACTACATTTATTATTATCATCTTTCAAATTATATCCGTTTGGAGGACGATTAATTTTATACCAATTACCATTATTTATTTTAGGAATAATTTATGGTATTCAATTTATTTTTTCACTCTTAAAACTGAATGAAAAAAAAGAAATTCTTCAGACTGTAGTTCCATTTTTTATAGCTTTATTTTTCGGCTTTCAATTGTTTCGTAATTTACCATTAAAACATGAAGAAATAAAAGAAAGTATAAACTTTATAAATGAAAATTTTAAAGATAATGAACAGGTATATATTTATTACGGAGCTGTAAATGCATATAATTTTTACAACCAAATTGGAATTGTGAAATTTAACACGAAACCCTTAATCGGCAGTTGTTACAGAGGCAATGAACAAATGTACATACAAGATATTTTGCAAAAAGAAAATTCAACTATTTGGGTTTTATTTTCACATCCGCACCAAGGCGAAGATTTAAAAATATTGAAATTGCTTGATTCAAAATGCACTATTTTAAAACAATTTGTAACCGAAAAATCTTCCGCATATTTATTACAAACCAAGCAATAAAACATTCCTTAAACTTAGTAAAATGAATTGTATTAAGGTAACGAAAACATAAATTCATTATTCAAACAAATAATTTTTATATTCGCAAAAAAACACTTTTAACATAAACACACATACACACCATGGCATACGACATTGAAATGATTAAAGCCCTATACGCTGGAATGGGCGCACGCATTGAAGCTGCAAGAAAAGTAGTAGGTAAACCACTTACATTGACAGAGAAAATTTTGTATTCGCACCTTGCGGAAGCCTTGCCAAATGCTGCGTATACGCGTGGCAATTCGTATGTAGATTTTAATCCGGATAGAGTAGCCATGCAAGATGCAACAGCACAAATGGCGTTGTTGCAATTTATGCAAGCTGGCCGTCCAAAGGTGGCAGTGCCGTCAACGGTGCACTGTGACCACTTGATTACTGCAAAAACAAATTCGGTAAAAGATTTGGCACGTGCAATCGATGTAAATAAAGAAGTTTATGATTTTCTTACTTCGGTGAGTAACAAGTATGGCATTGGTTTCTGGAAACCGGGTGCAGGTATTATTCACCAAGTAGTTTTAGAAAATTATGCTTTTCCGGGTGGGATGATGATTGGTACTGATAGCCATACTGTAAACGCTGGCGGGCTTGGTATGATTGCCATTGGTGTTGGTGGTGCCGATGCTTGCGATGTGATGGCGGGCTTACCTTGGGAGCTAAAAATGCCAAAATTAATTGGTGTAAAACTTACCGGAAAGCTCAGTGGCTGGACATCTGCGAAGGATGTAATTTTGAAAGTTGCAGGTATTTTAACCGTAAAAGGTGGTACTGATAAAGTAATAGAATATTTTGGCGATGGTGCCGAAAGCCTTTCATGTACTGGCAAAGGAACAATTTGCAACATGGGTGCAGAGGTAGGTGCAACAACATCTACTTTTGGTTATGACGATTCTATGGCACGTTATTTACGCTCTACAGGCCGCGCTGATGTTGCTGAGTTGGCAAACGCTGTAAAGGCGCACCTTAACGGCGATTCAGAAGTTTATGCAAATCCAGAATTATATTTTGATGAAGTAATTCATATTGACTTAAATACTTTAGAGCCACATTTGAATGGCCCATTCACGCCAGACCGTGCCACGCCTATTAGTCAGGTAAAAGCGGAAGCTGAAAAAAATGGTTGGCCAATGCAAATTCAAGTAGGGTTAATTGGTTCATGCACCAACTCATCTTACGAAGACATTAGCCGTTCTGCATCATTAGCGAAACAAGCGGTTGACAAAAAATTAAAATCAAAAGCGCAATTCACAATTACGCCAGGTTCGGAACAAGTGCGCTACACCATTGAACGCGACGGTTTCATTGATACTTTTAACCAAATGGGTGCAAATGTTTTTTCAAATGCTTGTGGCCCCTGCATCGGAATGTGGGACAGAGACGGCGCAGGCAAAGGAGAGAAGAACACAATTGTACATTCATTCAACCGAAATTTTAGCAAACGTGCCGACGGTAATCCGAATACACACGCGTTTGTTGGTTCGCCCGAAATAGTAACGGCTTTGGCTATTGCAGGCACATTGGCGTTTAATCCGTTAACCGATTCATTGATAAATGAAGATGGAGAATCGGTAATGTTAGATGTTCCAACAGGTGAAGAATTACCATCAAAAGGTTTTGCAGTTGAAGATGCTGGATACCTTGCTCCTGCGTTAGATGGTAGCGGTGTGCAAATTGCAGTTAGTCCTACTTCTGGACGTTTGCAATTACTTGACCCTTTTGCAGCTTGGGAAGGAACAGACTTGAAAGGTTTGAAATTATTAATAAAGGTAAAAGGTAAATGTACAACCGACCATATTTCTATGGCTGGCCCGTGGTTGAAATTTCGTGGACATTTAGACAATATCAGTAACAATATGTTGATTGGTGCCGTGAACTTTGCCAACGAAAAAACGGACAATGTAAAAAATCAATTAACTGGTGAATATGGCGCAGTGCCTGCCACACAGCGTGCTTATAAAGCAGCAGGCTTAGGTAGCGTAGTTGTTGGTGACGAAAATTATGGCGAAGGTTCATCACGCGAACATGCAGCAATGGAACCGCGACATTTAGGTGTGCGTGCGGTGTTGGTAAAATCGTTTGCCCGAATACACGAAACCAATTTGAAAAAGCAAGGAATGTTGGGATTAACTTTTGCAAACACAGCCGACTACGATAAAATAAAAGAAGACGATACTATTGATATACTTGGTTTAACAAGCTTCGCGCCGGGTGTTCAACTTACAATGGTATTCAATCACGCTGACGGAAGCAAGGACGAAATAAAAGTAAACCATAGCTACAACGCGCAACAAATAGAGTGGTTTAAAGCTGGTGGTGCATTGAATATTATTAGGAAGAGTGTGGGGTAGATTTTTAAATGTATGAGTAAATTGGATAAATTAATTTTAAAATTGTTGTCAGGAAATTCTGATAGTAATTTTGATTTTTCTGATTTGCTTAAATTGTTAGAAAATTGTATTCTTTAAAGATTGACGGTATTCATAGTAATATGAAAATAAATGAAGTAGAAGAGTTAATGGATATTATTAGAGAATGGTAGGTAAATTATTCTGATATTGAAGCTTTGGTAGATTTTCAATTACATGTAAGAAAAGAGTATGAAAATATACAATCTTCGCTTGAAGGTTTAGGTGAGCAGGATGAAAGGCAATGGGAAAGTTGGGCGCATAATACTGAATTTAATATTGAACCCTAAGAAGAAAAGCTAAAATTAGAGGAATTACGTGAACGTTTTATAGAATTTTTTGATGAATTAATTCTACGTAAATGTCATATAGTTTGCAATGATTCTAAATATGAAAATTGGCGTGATATATGGGATGGGAAAAATTTTTCTTGATTAGTGTATTAAAAAAATTATGCCAACACTGTATCAATATTTAGGATTAGTAATTTTGTTTTACTCACGCGAGCATGAGCCAATTCATGTGCATGGAAAATTTCAAGGAAAAGAAAGTAAAGCTGTTTTGATATTTGAAAATGGTAAATTTGTTGGCATTGAAATTTTAGAAGTAAAAGGTAAAGAGCCGCTTAAAGCAAAAGAAATTAAAAGTGATTGTGGAAAAATATCGCGATGATATTGTAAGAAAGTGGGTTGATTTTTTTATTTATAATATTCCTATTACACCTGAAGTAATAGCTCAAAAAATTTAACTAAAATGGCGTTAGCAATAAAGCAAGTTGAGTACCTCAACAACTATAAATTGAAATTATTTTTTTCAGATGGAAAAGAAAACACAATTGACTTTGAACCATTTTTGAAAAGCGCAAAAAATCCAATGACCACAAAGTATTTGGACACAAACACGTTTTCAAATTTTAATATAACTTATGGTGATTTGGAATGGAATGATTTTGAAATGTGTTTCCCAATTTGGGATTTGTACACAAAGAAAAATATTGAATAAAATGAAATTAGATGCCGCATAGTACTTGCAAGATTGCCAAATAGAAGTTAGTTTTTCAGATGAAAAGTAAATTCGAAATAATAATTTATTGGAGCAACAATAACAATTGTTTTATTGCCGAAGTTCCTGAATTAGCAGGTTGTATGGCTGATGGCAAAACACATGTTGAAGCGCTTAAGAATGCAGAAATTGTTATTGATGAATGGATTGCAACAGCAAAGAAAATTGGCAAAAGCATTCCAACGCCGAAAGGTAAATTGGTGTATGCATAAAATGTAGGTATTTAGCAAATAGAGTGGTTCAAAGTTGATGGTGCGCTTAATATTATTAGAAAGAGTGTATGGTAAATTTTATAAACATGAATCGACAAGATAGATTTGAAGAAATAATGGCAGAAATGCGAATTAAGCAAGATTAGGTTATTAGTGAATTAAAAGGACTAAACAAGCGTTCAGATAAAATTGAAAATGCTTTGCTTAATTTGAATAAACGTCCTGATAAATTGGAAAATGCGATGAGTAAATTAACAATTCCAACTATTGATAACACACCTTCTAACATTAAATTGGCAAATGCATTGGAAAGTTATTTGGTAAAAAGAATTGAGAAATTAGAAAAAGTAGTTTATAAGAGTTAGGAAAATAATTTATTAATTCATCTACCTTAAAACACTCCGAATGGCTCACTATCAAAGACGTTGCGTTCATTAAAGATTAAATTGCTTTTATTTTAGATGATGATAGAATTGTTTACATTCCTTTAAAGTGGAGTAAAAAATTATTGAAAGCAACACCACAGCAACGGCATAATTTTAAGAACGGCGGTGTGCATATTTTTTGGGATGGTGTGGATGAAATTATTGGAGTGAAAAATATTTAACTTTGAAACCCCAACACAAATGTTTAACAAGAAAGTTGCATTTATGAATTGAATCCTGCATCCATTAAAGGCGGGTCAAATACAAGGCAACTGTAAAAAATCAAAAACACGGTGCAGGGTGGAACATATTTTTGGATTTATGACAAACAGTATGAATGATGGTACTTTTATAAGAAACATTGGAAAAGCAAGGGCGAAGGTTGTTATAGGATTAAATAATTTGGTTTACAATATTTGCCGTTATGTTCAATTGAAAAAATACAAATACGTATAGGGAACGTGCCTCCAAACCAAAATAAAAAACAATTAATACTAGTAAAATGAACTAAAAGAGTACTCAAAGAAAACAAATTCAAATAATTTTCTAAAAAAATAATTAGAAAAATTAAACTAATTTTAAAATGCAATTTTTAGAGGTGCCCTAAAGAAGTTTGTAATTTGTTTTTTAGATTAAATTCTGAATACCAAAATTTATTGGACTCTTTAAAAGAGAAAAAAAATCAACTTAATAAATGTAAATATGAATTGGATTCCTTAAAAATTAGCAAGTTAAAGATTAAATCGTATGTCGAAAAGATTAATAGGTATCTAAAAAAAACAAAATGAATTCTTCGATTTGAGCTTCCAAATACATGGTTAAAGATGTTTCTTCTCTAGTATAATTTTTTCAATGCCAAAAAATCTATTTCAACAAAAACCAATTCTAAAAATTAACTCTTTAGCTTGTTTGAGTGTTGTGTTTTAGGAGGAGGTAGTTTGTGAAAATGCTGTGTAAGTTTTCTACCACAAATTTTTTTATTCTATTTCTTGCAAAAGCAAAATTATTTCTTTGTCAGTAATAGTATCTTTTTCACCTTTAGAAAAAATGGAAAATAAAGTAATAGATTCCTTATTGATTTGCACATAAGTCATTACACATGCGCCACCGCTTTTGCCTTTGCCCTTGCCTTTTGCAGAAATAGCCAATCGCACTTTGTAAACATTTTTAAAAACAAGAGTTCCTGTGGCAGGTTTTTCTTTTAGTTCTTCAACTAAAATTGATAAATCGTTTTTTAAAGAAGGATATTTTTTAGCAAGTCGTTTGGCTTCTCTTTCAAAATTTGGTGTATAAGCAATTTTAAAATTCATCCAATAATTGCTTGATTGGTTTGGCTTTTAGTTTGCCTTGTTTTATTAAGTTCAATTCTTTAACACCTTGCTTAATGTTGGCTTTGATAGCGGCTTTGCTATCAACATCTTCAATTCTTATAAAATCAAAGTTCTTAATCAATTCCATAAAAAATAGAAGTTTTTTTTCTTGTACGGCCAAAGTAATTTGTGTCATCCTAAAAATAATTTGAATACAAAATTATACAATAAAATTGTTTTTCAACACGAAGCAAAGTAAATATGTTCTTATAAATATTTGACCCAGGGTTAGCGTATGAGTCTCTAAGAATACGCTAAGCTAACCATCATACGCCGAGGCGGTACATATATAAAATCCATTTCAACAAAAAGCAACTCTTAAAACCAACTCTGTATCGGCCTTGCCTGTTCGGTTTTAGGAAGAGGTAGTTTATAAAAGTACGCAGTCGCAAATTGTTACTGCATACTTTAAAGTCGCAAATTGCCTCTAGAGAAAAACAAAAAATATTCTACTTTTACAAAACTAAAATTTCAAAAAATGTTGAAATATTTAACAAACAATTCAGGCAGTAAAACAGCCGTTGTTGTTCCTTTTAAAGAATGGGAGAAACTAAACAACAACTATAGCAAGCTTATGAAGAAAGTTGAAATTCTTACAGGAATAAAACAAGGCTTTGCAGAAATAAAGCACGCAAAAAAAGAAGGAAAGAAACTTCAATCGCTGAATGATTTTTTGAATGAAAACAGAGATTAGAATTACTACCAATTTTAAAAAAGAAGACAAGTCACTTATTAAAAAATTGCCATCGTTGGTGGCAGAATTGGAGCAATTGCAAAATCAATTATTAGCTACGCCAAACCTCGGAAAACCATTAGGCAATAGTGCTTACAAAATTCGTTTATCCATTAAAAGTAAGGAAAAAGGCAAAAGTGGCGGAGGTAGAGTAATAACATTTTTAGAAACCGAATTATTAGGTTTGGTGGAAATTGAAAATAAAATACAGATTGAAATTTAGTTTCCATCTACGATAAATCGGAAACCGATTCTATCAGTGAAAAAGAATTAAAAGATTTATGAAGTCAATTTGATATTTGCAAATGTTACGCATTTGAAATACGTACTGTATAAATGTGCATTTATTGATTTGTGTTTATTTTCATTTGTATCAATGCTGCTTCGCGGTGTAATCCTCAAAAAAATCTATTTCCACAAAAATAAACGCCAATAATCACCTCTATAGCTACCTTGGCTGTTGGGTTTTAGGAGGAGGTAGTTTGTAAAAGTATGTGGTCACAAATTGTGATGACATACTTTTCAAATCAAATTTTGAAGTTGCAATTGGCAATATCAAGTAACAAACAAAATATATTTGAGGACGCAATTTGCGCATCAATATTTGAAAAAATGACCGCAACTACAACAAATTAACTAAATAATTTACTGCTATATTTTTTTAATCTTAAATATATAAAACCAGTCACTTTTTTATAACCTTGAACAATTAGCTGGTTCTTTCTATGGTTGCCCTTCGTCATCTACAGTAACGAAGCCAAACCTAGAGTTCACTAACACAAAATTATACTATTTTTTTACTTAGAGAAATTACTTTTACAAAGTCCTAATAAATTATGAAATAATTAAAGTCCTAATAATATTTCGGCTGGTTCTTTGCCACCGAATAGCATTTTTGAAGGGTTTTCAAGCATCTCTTTTACTTTAACCAAAAAGCCAACCGATTCGCGCCCATCAATAATGCGGTGGTCATAACTTAATGCTACATACATAATTGGGCGTATTACAACTTGTCCGTTTACAGCCATTGGGCGTTCAACCACGTTGTGCATACCAAGTATAGCGCTTTGTGGCGGATTTATAATAGGGGTACTCATCATACTCCCAAATACGCCACCATTAGTAATTGTAAATGTGCCACCACTCATATCATCAAGGGTAATTTTATTGTCGCGGGCTTTCAATGCCAAACCTTTTATTGAAGTTTCTATTTCTGCGAGGCTCATATTTTCGGCATTGCGCACCACTGGCACTACCAAACCTTTTGGCGCACTTACAGCAATACCAATATCGCAATATTTATGATACACAATTTCGTCACCATCAATCATCGCATTTACAGCCGGAAACTGTTGTAAAGCCTCTGTTACAGCTTTTGTAAAGAAACTCATAAAGCCAACATTTACACCAAATTTCTCTTTAAATTTATCTTTGTATTTTGCACGCAAATCCATTATGGCACTCATATCTACTTCATTAAAAGTAGTAAGCATGGCAGTTTCATTTTTTACAGAAACCAATCGTTGCGCTAATTTTTTACGCAAAGGCGTCATTTTGCTTCTTTCTACATCGCGCGTATTTACAATGCTTTGCGCCGATGTAGTAGCAGAAAATCCTTTAGCCAACAATGACGTAATATCATTTTTGGTAATACGTCCGTCTTTGCCTGTGCCTTGCACTGCCGCACTTGGAACACTATTTTCATCCATTATTTTTTTTGCTGCTGGCGATGGTGTGCCACTTGCATAACTTGCAGTTGCAGGGGCTTTGATAGGTTCAGCACTTTTTACATCTTCTTTTTTTACTTCAACTTTGGGCTCCTCTTTTTTAGGAGAAGCCGCTACAGATGCAGGTTTTAAGCCATCCGTATCAACCGTACAAATTATAGAACCAACAGCAACAGTATCGCCTTCGTTAGCCATTGTTTTAAAAGTACCAGCTTCAGTAGCATTTACAGTAAGTGTTGCTTTGTCGCTATCTATCTCACAAAGCTCATCATCTTTTTCTACGTAGTCGCCATCTTTTTTAAGCCAACGTGCAATTACTACTTCCGAAATTGATTCGCCGGGGCTTGGTACTTTTTGTTCTGCTATCATAACAATTTTTATTGAGGGTTGTAAATGTATAAATTATCTCAAAAAACGAAAGTGATTTTTAGTGATGTAATAAAAATTAATATCAGCATAAAAATATTTACAAAGCAAATTGAGGGTTAACAGCACTGCTTATCGGAATACTTGCTGTCTTTATGGAATGTGTATAGTTTGTTGCCAGAAAAGTTTGAATAAAATTTGAGATTCTTGCCTTCGCAGGAATGACGCGGATATTAGACTTACAAACAAAAAAATAAAAAATCTATTTGCAATAATCAACACTACTGATTTACTTTATTTTTTGCTTCAAATTCTTTTATTAAGTCTTCTGGTGATTTTCCTAAATTATTAATAGAGGCAGCAGCATCGCGTGCAAAATTTGTTCCGGGGTATTGCTCAATTACTTGAATATAAATTTGGTTGGCACGTCCTAATTCTTGCAAATCATTTTCACAAATAAAAGCTTGCAAAAATAATGCAGAAGCTGCTTTTTTATTTTTTGGATAATTTTTAACGAACAATTCAAAATATTCAATTGCTTCTTTGTTCATTTTTATGGCACTTGCCACTTCGCCTGCTTTAAATAAATACCCTGGTGATTTTTCATCTAAAGGAAATTTCATTACATAATTAGCATAGGTTTTTACCGCTATTTCGCCCGCCGTTTTATTAATAGGTGCGGTGGCTGCAGTGGCATACAACACTTTTTCAACAGAATCAATACTGCTTTGAATGGTTTCCTTTGTAGCAACAGTTTTTTTATTTACGCAACTGTAAATAGTAACTATTGTTACTATAAGAATTAATACTATTTTCATAATTTTATTTATTTTGGGTTATCGTTTCAAAAATTTCATTTTATAATCTACATCTACTTTGCCTTTGCTAATGTCGGCAAGGCGGCCTTTTAGCAATGTTTTTTTAAGTGTACTTAGGTGGTCAATAAATAATTTACCTTCAATATGGTCATATTCATGCTGAATAACCCGGGCAACAATTCCTTCAAAATATTTTTCATGTTGTTGCCAATTTTCATCAAAATAACTTAGCTTAATTTTAGGCTTACGGCTAACGTCTTCTCTAACACCGGGTATGCTAAGGCAACCTTCATTAAATGTCCATTTATCACCAGTTTCTTCCACAATTTTTGGATTAATAAATGTTTGCATAAAATCTTTTGCATCAGGATATTCTTCAGTAAAAGGTGTTGCATCTACAATAAATAATCGAATACTTTTACCAATTTGTGGTGCCGCCAAACCCACGCCATGACTGTGGTGCATGGTTTTATACATATTTTCGATAAGTATTTTTAAATCGGGATGGTTGGCATCAATTGGTGTAGCAATTTTCTTTAGCACAGGGTCGCCATAAGCAACTATTGGTAGTATCATATTAGTTCAATTTTTTTATGGTGCCGTTTTCCACCCAAAACATCTCAAACGGCTTGCGAATATCATTAAAAATTTTCGTTAATCTCTCATTATTTGTGTCTGTAATAAAAACTTGCCCGAAATCACTTTCTGTTATCATATTAAGGAGGAGTGCAACCCTATGCGAATCCAACTTATCATACACATCATCAATCAATAAAATAGGCTTCGTTTTTTTGCTTTCTGCCAAAAATTTGTATTGCGCTAATTTTAGCGCTGTTAAGTATGTTTTTTGCTGCCCTTGCGATGCGTTTTTTTTCAATACTTTTTCTTGCAATAAAAATTGCAAATCATCTTTGTGTACGCCGTGTGTGGTGTATGTGGCTGCCAAGTCTTTCTGCAAATTAATTTTAAGTAACTCGGGCATATTATTTTCTAGTAAATGACTTTCATACACCAATTTAACTTCTTCGTTTGCAGGTGCTAAAAGGTTATAGTTTTCGGTAAAAAAGTGGGTGAAATCTGCAATAAATTTTTTACGAACGTCAAATATTTTTGTACCGTAATCAATCAGTTGCATATCCCAAATTTCTAACATTTCGGCTGCGTAATTTCGGCTACTTGCAAAGTTTTTTAGTAAAGCGTTGCGTTGCACAACTGCCTTGTTATATTGCAATAAATTATGCAAATAAGTAGCATCGAATTGTGCAATTATGCCATCAATAAATTTACGTCGAATTTCGCTACCATCATGCAACAAAAAAATATCGGAAGGGCTGAGTATTACCAATGGCATAAAGCCTATATGTTCGGCCAAACGTGGGTATTCTTTTTTATTTCGTTTAAAAATTTTACCGTCGTTTTTACTAAATCCACAAAATAAATTTTCGGGTGTTTCATCAAAAATAAAATTGCCATTGATGGTAAAATATTCACTGATGTTCTTAATGTTTAAAACATCACTATTATTGATAAAACTTTTGCAGAAACTGAGGTAATAAATTGCGTCTAATAAGTTGGTTTTACCTTGCCCATTATTGCCAGTAAAACAAACTAAATTGCCATTGAAATTTAACTCAACATTTTCGTAATTTTTAAAATTAGCGAGGGTTAAATTTTTTAAGCGAATATGAGTCATTGTTGATTTTAAAAACTGTTATTGACTAAACGGCAAACACCAAAATCAATTCATATAGCTAAGAAACCAAAATAAATACAACCATAAAATACCTAAAAAGTGCCAATAAACGGCAGTTAGTTTAAGTCCTAAATAGTTTTCGGGTGTGTATTTGTTTCGGGCTGCGTTAATGCCTGATGCAATGAGGCATATTAGCCCGCCAACCATGTGCATAAGGTGCAACCAAGTAAGCATAAAAAAGAATGAACCAGCGGCATTTGCAGTGCGCCCTGTAAAATATACGTTTTGAGAATTTAGTGCGTACCAACCACTTACTTGCGTACAAGCGAATGAAATTCCGAATAAAAAAGTAGCACCCAATAACATCACTGCTTTTTTAGAATCATTGTTTTTCACTGCATTTACAGCCCTAATCATTGTTAAACTGCTTATTAATATAACGGCAGTACTTAGGAAAAATGCGCGAGGCATATCAAATTTCAGCCAATTACCTTCTCCTTGTCGCACAATAATTGCCGATGTTAACCCTGCAAAAAGCATAAGAATACTTCCTATACCCAACGCCAACATTGGCATTGCTGTTTTTTTACGAATACTTTCTTTCTCTACTTTACTGATGCTCGACATATTTATATTTTATCTAAAACTAAAATTATTTGTACTATTGGTAAATAGGCAAATGAGCCAAACATTAAATGGCGTGCGGCTTTAAGCTCACACGTTTTTAATAAATTGTACGCTTGGTACGAAAAAGCAATACTTAAAATTACGCATCCCACGGCACTTGCCAATCCTGCAATGTGAAAATAATAAGGTATTAAACACATAGGTATCAAACTTAAAGTATAAACCAAAGTTTGAAAAGCCGTTGATTTATCACGTTGTCCGGATGGTAATAATTTAAATCCTGCCTTTTTATAATCATCATCAAGCACCCATGCAATGGCCCAAAAATGTGGAAATTGCCATATAAATTGAATACCGAAACAAATTAATGCACCAGCATCTATTTTGCCCGAAGCCGCCACCCAGCCCAACATTGGCGGTATTGCACCAGGAAAAGCACCAACAAAAACAGCAAAGGGCGATTTTTGTTTATAAGGTGTGTACAATAAAACATAGCTTAGCAAAGCACAAAAGCCTAGTATTGCGCAGGTTAAATTAATAAATAACAATATTATTATACCAAAAATACCTGCTGCAAATGATATGATGTAGGCAGTGTCTAACTTCATACGCCCAGCAGGCAGTGGCCTATTCATGGTGCGGTTCATTAATTTATCTAAATCACGCTCTATTATTTGGTTAAAACCATTGGATGATGCAGTAACCAAAAAGCCACCAATTGTAAGCATTGTAATTATTTGGTAATCTATTTTTGGTGCGGCAAGCATATAGCATAAAACCGCCGAAAGCACTACCAATGCAGCTAACCTAAACTTTGTAAATTGTACAAAATCGGCAAAAGCTGTAGGAGTTTTTAAAGCTAATGTGGTTTGGGTATTAGAATCCAAGTTTTAAATTTTGTGCGAATGTAAACGAAATTAGAAAACTTACGAATTGTGTTTTCAATTAAAAATGATAAACAAAATTTGTAGCTATTAGTTTACCTAAAAAAATACTTTTGCAAAAAAAAACATGCTTCAATTATCTAAAAATATTTTGCTTGCAAGCAAAAGCCCACGTAGGCAGCAATTGTTGCATGATATGGGTTTGCAATTTAAAATTGTAACCAAAGATACCAATGAAAACTTTTCGGCACTGTTGGTTAAGCAACAAATACCAGTTTATTTAGCCGAAAAAAAAGCACTCGCATTTGAAACTGAAATTGGTGAAAATGATTTGATACTAACTGCTGATACCATAGTTTGGGTAAATAATTTGGTACTGAATAAACCAGAAAATGAAGCAGAGGCTTTCGCTATGCTCCGATTATTAAGCGGAAATATGCACCAAGTATTTACTGGTGTTTGCCTGAAAACCAAAACGGAACAATTGTCTTTTTTTGATGAAACAAAAGTGTGGTTTAAAAATATTACGGACGATGAAATTTGGCATTACATAAAAAACTACAAACCTTTTGACAAAGCGGGCAGTTATGGCGCACAAGATTGGATTGGATTGGTGGGGATAGAAAAAATTGAAGGTAGTTATTTTAATGTGATGGGTTTACCGGTTCATAAATTATATGATTATTTGAAACGGTTTAGTGCATAGTTCGTCATTATTAGCAAGTGCTTATTTTATGCGTTAATGCTACTAATTAATTCTGCTATCATTTCGCAGAAGGTGCGCTGCGGCTTCCGACAAAGCAATCTAAATTGTTTTTTTGCTTCGCTTTTTTTTAACCGCGGAAACACGGAGAGGCACGGAAGAAAAAAAGAAAGTTTCTCTAATGTGCGAAACAATTGATTGTTTTGTGAATGGAGGCAGGCAACAATCTTAACTTATTTAAAATTATTAATAATAAAACCTATTAAAAAAAATAAAAAATGGAAGAAATTACAGAAGAAAAAAACAAAGCGAATGAATTAAAATTATTGCACCAAGCTTTGTTACTTGACGAATCGGAAGTAGTAAGTGAAGGTATTGAAAGGTTAAAGGAAATTGGTAATGCAGACTCATTGTCTGTTTTAGCAACTATGCTTTGCGGCGAAAAAGATTTTGGGAATGACATAAACCAACAAATTATTTTGTTTTTAAATACCATTAAGTTAGAAAATGGCATTGATGTTTTAGTAACTGAAATTACGAAATACTTGAATAAACGTAATGCTGAAAAACTATTGCAAGCTTGTTGGGAAATAAATTACGATTGCTCAAAACATTTGGTTGAGTTTGCCGAAATAGCTGCCAATGCTAATGCTCTGCAGTTAGTAGAGTGCATGAGTATTTTTGAAAATATTGAAAATACACCCGCAGTAGAAGATGTGTTACAATCTCTAAAAATTATTGACAAAGCACTCGAATTGCAAAACGATACACTACATAAAAGCCTTTTGTTTTCGTGCCGCGAAAGTATTTTTAGGCTTAGTTAAAATTATAATTACAGCACTATAATCCTAAAATTTTGTTATCTATTAAAAGCACATAGATTTGTTTTCAATAAATTAAAAACACCATGAAAAACATTTTCAAAATTACATTCTTATTGTTTTCTGCATCTGCCATTGCACAGCAAAACACTATTCCGGTTGCCGATAATTTAGTGGTAGAGGGCATTTCTCCCATCAGCACAACCATAGTGGCCGATGTAAAAAGCTATACCGAATCACGAGGAGCAGCACTCGTGGCATGGCATCCAACCAAAAGGGAAGCATTAATTGGTACGCGCTTTGCCAATAGCAATCAATTGCATTATGTAAAAATGCCGGATGGAGACAGGCAACAAATTACTTTTTTTGATGAACCTGTTGGCGGTGCTTCATTTGAACCAGTAAAAGGCGACTATTTTATTTTTGCGAAAGACCTTGGCGGCAATGAGTTTTCTCAACTATTTAAGTTTGATACCAAAACAAAGAAAATTAATTTAATTACCGATGGCAAACGTTCGCAAAACGGCAGTATCACCAGGAACCACAAAGGCGATAAAATGGCCTATGCTTCAACTAGAAGAAATGGAAAAGACCGTGATGTGTATGTGATGAATCCGTTGGATACAAATACAAATATATTGGTATCTGAAAACGCTGGTGGTGGATGGAGTGTAGCAGATTGGGCGCAAAATGACGAACAACTTTTAATTGGCGAAGGCCTATCGGTTAACGAATCAAGACTTTATACTTTAAATTTAAAAACTAAAGTAAAAGCAAGATTACTTCCCCTTACGGATGAAAGAACAACTTATGAAGGGTTGGTTTATACAAAAAATGGCAAAGGGCTTTTTATTCTTACAAACAAAGACAGTGAATTTAACCGCTTGGCGTATTACGATTTTGCAAGCAAGAAAATAGATTTTATTACCACCAACATTCCATGGTCGGTAGAGGGTGCTGCGTATTCTCACGATGGTGCACAACTGGCTTTTACCACCAACGAAAACGGATTATCAAAACTTTATTTATACAACGTTGTCGATAAAAAAATTACACCCGTTACCGCTTTGCCAAACTGCACTATCGGCGGCATCGACTGGACTTACGATGACAAATCGCTTGGCATGACCGTAAATGCTTACAACGCATCGTCAGATGTATTTGAATATAATATTGCAAGCAAGCAATTAACAAGGTGGACAGAAAGTGAACTCGGAGGTATGGATGCGTCTAATTTGCAAGAGCCGAGTTTAATAAAATGGAATTCATTTGATGCCAAAGAAATTTCGGGATACATGTACAAAGCATCTTCAAAATTTACAGGCAAACGCCCCGTTATCATAAACATTCATGGTGGGCCAGAAGGGCAATCGAGACCCGGCTTTTTAGGACGTAGCAATTACTATTTGAATGAGTTGGGTATTGCAATAATTTATCCCAATGTGAGAGGCTCTGATGGGTATGGTAAAACATTTTTGGATGCCGACAATGGTTTCAAGCGCGAAGAATCAGTAAAAGATATTGGTGCTTTAATTGATTGGATAGCGCAACAGCCAGATTTAGATAAAGATAGAATTATGATTATGGGTGGCAGCTATGGCGGATACATGACGTTGGCTTGTTCGTTTTGGTATGCCGATAAAATTCGCTGCTCCATTGATGTGGTGGGTATTTCAAACTTCAATACTTTTTTGAAAAACACCGAGAGTTACAGAAGAGATTTGAGAAGGGTAGAATATGGCGATGAACGTGAACCAAAAATGTATGAGTTTTTAGAGAAAATATCACCACTAAACCATACTGCCGAAATTAAAAAACCATTGTTTATTGTGCAAGGTGGCAACGACCCGCGCGTACCATTTACAGAAGCAGTGCAAATGAAAGACAAGATAAAAGAAAAAGGTGGCAACGTTTGGTTTTTAATGGCAAAAGACGAAGGGCATGGCTTTAAAAAGAAAAACAATATTGATTACCAGTTTTACGCCACTGTGGAGTTTATAAAACAGTATTTGTTGAAATAGAAATGGGTAAAGAAAACTTTCAAAATTACTTCCCCTAAATTAGTTGCCGATATTTTGCTAATCATTACTTGTTTAACAATTGCGAATACTATTTCCTATATTCGTTTGTTATTGCAGGCTTTACCCACACTGATACAAAAATAAACACTCGCCAATAATCACAATTAGTCCCGACTTTTCGGGAGACATAGGTATTAGACGTACTTTACAAAAATTGGAAAAGCAATTTTCGATTCGAACATATAACTTATTATTAATTGGAAAAGGCATTGCATTTTGGCGGAAGTTATTTTAATCACAACATTATTCTCTACATGAAGTAAACTACTTTAAAAAATTTTACAAAAAAATCTATCACAAGGCTATACGTTCTTTCACACATTGTTAAAACAAATGTTTCGGTGCACATTGTAAATTGGAGCAAAAGCACAAATAAAGCTTTGTATTAATTTACATTAGTCTATTGCGGCAAAGTGATTGCTTTGTTGTAATAGGTATATCTTTATTGAGGTAAAGTACTTATTTTACTGCATTTGGTAAATTTCGCTTGCATAAAAATACAGCAACAATTAACTTTGCAAACAACACACCTAGTGGTTATATAAAATGCAATGCAGTGGCAGGTGCAACTGGTTATTTGGTTAAGTTTTACCCTGTAGGTTCAATGGTGGTTTATGCACAAAAAAATAGTAGTTCAACCAATATAACTTTTGCAGGATTAACACCCGCATTGCAAATGGGTACACAATATGATGTAACTGTAACGCCCTTATTTGTAGGTGGTGGCGTGGGTATTGAAAGTACAAAATGCCGCATGGGTTTAATGCGGCTACCAACGCCAAACAATATTGCGGCTACCATGCTTAAAAGCCCAACATGTAAAAGCACGGCAATAAGCGCAGCCGCTGTAGTACCTGCATCAACAATTATATTTACTACCGTTTCGCAAGCAAGTAGTTATGAGTTTAAGTTTGTAAACCAAGCCGATAATTCTGCAATAACAGCTTACGCAAGTTATGTAAACCAACGCACGCTTGCACCATTAAACCTTGTGGCAGGTGCAACTTATGCAGTAAGCGTGCGTGCAAAAGTATTGGGTATTTGGGCAGCAAACTTTGGTACTTTGTGTTACATTAAAATTAGCAGTGGTTCTAAAGAAGAATCATCAAATGAAAATATTGTTGAAGTATTTGTTGAAACTGCAAACATTAAACTATTCCAGAACCCAGCAAAAACAAACATCACATTTGAGAGCAATACATCAAATCAAATTAGTATTTATACTATTTTAGGAGAAGAAATTTTCAACTCAAAAATGCAAAGCAAAACTATCATTGACATTAGTAATTTTGCAAAAGGTATTTATTTTGTAAGAAGTAATGATGGTGCTATAAGTAAGTTTGTGAAAGAGTAAATTTCTTTAAATAAATATGTAATAATTAATCAACTGTCGTATTTTGGATTATGTTTGCTTTAGCGGATTTACCTTCAATATAAAACACGTTGCGCTGAAGCCTGCATCATTAAAAGCCATTTTATTAAATAGTAAGTAGAAACATCTAATAAATAAGTATGAATCCTAAAGTAGATTGGTATTTTACCAAGAATGAAAAGTGGCAAACCGAAATTGAAAAATTACGAAAAATTGTTCTTGATTGTCAGCTTACAGAAGAGTTGAAATGGGGCGTTCCCAATTACATGTTTCAAAAAAGCAATATCGTTTTAATACATGTTTTTAAAGAATATTGTGCGCTTCTTTTTTTTAAAGGTGTGTTGCTGAAAGACAAGAAAAAAATACTCATTCAGCAAACCGAAAATGTGCAATCGGCACGCCAAATGCGCTTTACAAATCTTAAAGAAGTAGAAAAGCATGAAGCCGATATTAAAGCCTATATTTTTGAAGCAATAGCTAATGAAGAAGCTGGTTTGAAAGTGCCAATGAAAAAGACAAAAGAATTTGAAATGCCCGAAGAATTTGAAAGCAAATTAAAAGAAATGCCAGCACTTAAAAAAGCTTTTCACGCTTTAACGCCTGGGCGACAAAGAGGCTATTTACTTTTCTTTTCATCGGCAAAGCAAGCCAAAACACGCGAAGCAAGAGTAGAAAAATACATCCCACAAATTATAGACGGAAAAGGGTTGGAAGATTGATATTGAGAAAAAATATTTAGGCATGAAAAACATTAAAAAGCAATTATCACCAAGTCTTCGCCAAGAACTAATTGGCACATTAAAAGCACGTTTCCAAAAAAACATGAACCGCCACAAAGGCAATGATTGGAACAATGTGCAAGCAAAGTTAGAAGCCAATGAAGAAAAGTTATGGTCGCTTGATGAAATGGAAACCACAGGCGGAGAACCTGATGTTATTGATTTTGACAAAAAAACTGGCGAATATATTTTTTGTGATTGTTCGGCTGAAAGCCCTAAAGGCCGCCGAAGTATTTGCTACGACCATGAAGCTTTAGAAGCAAGAAAAGAAAATAAACCTGCTGATAGTGCAATGAACATAACTGCCACAATGGGCATTGAACTTTTAACCGAAGAGCAATACAGAGCTTTGCAACTACTTGGCGATTTTGATACCAAAACTTCAAGCTGGATTGTAACACCACCAAATATTAGAAAACTACGTGGCGCATTTTTTTGCGACCGTAGGTATAATCATGTGTTTTTATACCACAATGGCGCAGAATCATATTATGCTGCACGAGGATTTAGAGGGTTGTTAAGGGTGTAAGCCAGGATAAAATATTAATATCCCCGAATGGATTTTGTGGTATCGAAAACAAGATACTGCGAAGACAACCACAAGTGGTTGAATATACGAATCCATTCAACCACTTGGTGGTTGTGCGAAAGTTACTATCTGATTTTTATATACATTTCATGCTAATCTTTTCAAATTGGAATCCCTCAGATTCCTTACTATACATCAATTTCAGTGGTTCGTAAAACTCTTAGCTTGACGCGAATGTACATTCGCCGGTAACTTTCGCGGGGGCGCTGCTGCTAGAAATACTTTGCTACTAAAAATATTTTCAACTCTTAATTTTCATTCATAAAAACATTAAAAATATGGCGAAAGTAAATTAGAAAGTTTGAGTTATAAATATTAGCATTCTTTGTAATCCTATTTGGGCAAAATATTCGCATTTATATCATTAAAATTTCTACTTATTGTAATAACCGTATACTTATAAATGTACTAAATAATCACAATTTTTACACATCGTGCGATTGCTGTTTTCGTCACGCAATAAAAAAGCACCGCCAATATTTGGCGATGCTTTCAATAATTTTCGTGTTATCAGTAAGTTATTTTACTACACTTTCTCTTACCTTTTTTACGGCTGCGGCTAACTTGCCAATGCTAGCTTTTGTAAGTTCTTTAGACTCTCTAAAAGCATTGTACTCTGTTTTTAAAGTTTCAAATTCAGTTGCCAATTGCTTCATATCTTCACTGTCTTTAAACTGGTTCATAACCGCTAAAAGATTTTCTAAATGCGTGCGTTGTTCAAAAATTTTATTGTACAAAAATTCTGTTTTTGCATTGCGTTCGTAATTCATTAAGCCTTGCAAAGCAAAATTTTGACTTTCTATCCAGCTACCACAAACAATTTGTGTTGCTACTAGCAATCTATTGTTGCCTTTTATGTGGTTGTAAGATTCGTAATATACATCATCTGCAATTTTAACCAAGGTATCTTTGTTGCTCATTTTGCTTTCAAAATTTGCACCAGCCACCTTGTCAAAACTTTCTAAAGCATTTAAGCCTTCAGCGAATTTGCGCACTGTTTTAAACGATTTTATTACGTCTTGTTTTTTATCATATGCACTCAAATAACCCAAGTCCACTGAATAAACACCAAAGTTTAAAGCGCGTTTTGTTTCTGTTACATAATTTTTTTCGTTGGCAATATCATTGATTGCAGCTTTATCAAATTTCACTCCTGCCTTTGCAATTTCATTTACCATGTCAAGTGGCTTCGGAAAATTTGCCATCATTTTATCAAATTCAAACATGGTAAACTCTTCTTTTGCTGTTGTTGCAGAATCTTTTACTTCGGTTGTAGCACCTTCGGTTGTAGCATTTTCGGGTTTGTTGTTGCCGCATGATGCCAATAGAATTGCAACTGCGCTAAATGCTGTGAGTGTTAATTTTTTCATTTTGTTTTATGTAATTATATTTTTTTCAAACCTAAATAATTATTGAATATCTACAAGCAAAAGCCTTACTATTTCTTTAGCACAATTCTAAAAGTTGTACCCACATTTAATTCGGAATGTTTTATAAAGATTTTGCCTTTGTGGTAATCTTCAATAATTCGTTTTGTAAGCGACAAGCCCAATCCCCAACCACGCTTTTTGGTTGTAAACCCTGGTTTAAATATGGTTTTAAAATTGTTTTTGGCAATGCCTTTTCCTGTATCGCTAAAATCTATAAAAACATCGTAGCCTAATTCAGTTATTTCAATATTTATTTTGCCGGGTAACTCAATGGCATCAATGGCATTGCGGGTTAAGTTTTCGATAACCCACTCAAATAATTGTATGTTTATGTTGGCTTCAATTTCGGTAGAACCGCTTAAGGTATATTGTATATTTTCGGAAGTGCGTTTTTTCATGTACTCAACACTTTGTTCTAATATAGTAAATAAATTTACCATTTGTAACACGGGTTGCGAACCTATTTTCGAGAACCTTTCTGTAATAGTTTCCAAACGTTTTACATCCTTTTCTATTTCATCGGCTTCGGTGTGCATTTCTTTTAGGCGCAACCACTCTACCCATCCAATTAATGATGAAAGTGGTGTGCCTAATTGATGTGCCGTTTCTTTTGCCAAGCCAAGCCATACTTGGTTTTGTTCAGATTTGCGCGCAGTGCTAAACAGCAAATATGACACCAATAAAAACAACGAAATTATTGCCAATTGCACGTAAGGATAATATTGTAATTGCTTAATAATGTAAGAGTCTTCGTAAAAAATATAATTTTTTTGTCCGTTGCCTAAATCAATTTCTAACGGTACATTTTCTACTGCCATTCTATCAATTAATGCCTTACCGCCAACTTTATTTTTCTGAATTTTATTCAGTCCACCTTCAAATATTATATTTGTTTTGGTATTGTCTGTAACTACTACCGGTGCTGATGCAGAGTTGTTTACTACTTCATCCATAAACGATTTTAATAAATCGTCTAACACATTTTTTAGTTCCGTAAATACTTTTGAATTTTTGTAGTATAAATACATGCTCAAATTACCATAATAAGGCAACACCAATGGTTTGTGTTGCTGTTTCATCACAGTAATTTCGGTAAGCAAATAAGATTTTTCTTTTTCGGTAAGTTCATAAACGCCCCGTGCATCAACGCTATCAATATTTAACCACGAATTTAATTTTCCGTTGTTGTCGGTAAGTATTACGGGTATCGTTTTATTACTGCTAATTACATTGATGTAAAAGTTACGGTCATCGTCGCTTTCGGTTGCCAATACACGTTTTGTGGCTTCGGCCCAAATAGAAATACGCTTTTCTTCTTCTGATTTTATTTTCTCGAAAATAGAGTTAGTATATTTTACAATTTTGGCTTTTTGCCTGATTGCTTGCGCCCAAATTTTTACTTTTTCGCGTTCTTCGGTGGCAATTTTTTTTGCAATAGTATTTGTTTGCCAAATAGTAATAGCCACAATGCTAGCAGCTGCTACCACAAGGTACAATTTCCAAGTTTGTTTTCTATTGTAAATGCTCAAATGTTGTTTGTTGCTTTTGTCATTGCGGCCCTAAGCCGCAATCTAATTTTATTTGCGGTAAAGAACCTAAAATAGTTTATTGATTATAGGAGAATGAATGGATTGAACTATACGAAATATTTGTTGTGCCGTGCCTTCGAGTGTTTTTCTTTTCACACCCGACAACGCAACCATCTCTACCTGGGGACAGTTTGTCCCTATGTAATTATCTAATTCGTTATTGCGTTTCCTCAGTTTTTTCAGATAATCAGTAGCGCTTGCCAAATCCATTAGCGCAGCAACCATATCTACTAACGAAAAATACCAAACTTCTATAACTGCATCGTAAAATCTTCGTATTTGTTTACTTTCAAATACAGCTATAGCCTTTTCACTTTCCATTTACAAAAATTAGTTTCTTACAAAATAGAATTAGTTGATGTTTAGCGTTCGAAAATTTATCAGTACAAAAGTGTAAGCTGAACACTCGGATTCAAACAAAAAAACCTACTATTTTCCTTGTATTTTATTTACGCGGTGTTCATTTTTTGCAGCTGCTTTTTTCTGTGCTTCTTTTACTGCACGTTTCTCTTCACGGGTTTGCTTTTTAGGCTTCTCTGTATTTTCTTTTTTGTCTTTTTTAGGATTATCATGTGCCGATAAATTGGAAACAGAAACCGCTAAAAACATAGCTGCAAGAACTATTGATATTTTTTTTAAATTTGATGTCATGATTAAAAATTTAGTTGTTATTATTTTATTGCTGCAAATTAATAAAATCTTTTCGCAGACAAACCATGTTGTTGATTTTTACGTTAAAGTTTCAATAAAAAACTACACTATTTCAGAACTTGAAACATTGGTAAAATTCAAAATAAATAATCAAAACAATACATTACTACACATTGAAAAGCCCTTTAAAAACAAAGCTATTGGCGATTTTAGTGCTTACAATCGTTTGAGTTTCAATACAAATAATGAAACAGAATTAGAGAAGCAATTGAAACAAATTTCTATTTTTACTTATGTAGAAAAAGTGCATGAGTTTAAATTTTTTAGTGCACCCAACGACCCTAAATTAAACCCCGATACTTTGTGGCATTTATACAGAGTAAAAGCCAACTTAACTTGGGATTTAACGCAAGGTAGCGACAGTGTTGTGATAGCAATTGTGGATGATAATTTTGAATTTACCCACCCAGATTTAGCGCCAAATGTATATGTAAACCCCAACGAAATTGCAGGTGATAGCATTGACAATGACAACAACGGAATAGTTGATGATGTGAATGGAGCAGACTTGTCAAACAATACTGGCAACCCTTACACTAATGATGCAAGTTTCAAGCATGGAACAAAGGTTACGGGCTGTGCCGCAGCGGCTACTAACAATGGTGTTGGTATTTCGAGTATTGGTTACAATTGTAAATTCTTGTCGGTAAAATGTACGAATAACCCAAGCACTATTTCGCACGGTTTAGAGGCTATGCACTATGCCGCAAGTATGCCTGCCGTAAAAGTTGTAAATATTTCGTGGGGCGATGTTAGTGGCGATAACCTTGCTATTATGCAACAGATTATTGACTCAGCACTATATTACAAAAACAACAAAATTGTATTTGTGGTTGCTGCAGGCAATGACGGTGCTGACGTGCCATCATATCCTGCTGCATGTAACAATGTAATTGCTGTTGCTGGCACAACAAAAACAGATGCTAAAGTATCATCATCATCTTATGGCGCATGGATTGATATTGCGGCACCTGGCTATGATATTTATACCACAAAAATTAATGGAAAATATGGTAGGTTATCCGAAAGCGGAAATGTTATTTCAGGAACATCGTTCTCTGCACCAATAGTTGCGGGTGCAGTAGGTTTATTATATGCCGTAAATAAAAACCTAACATTTAATGAAGTGTTAAATTGCTTAACCACAACTGCCGATGATATAAGTGCTGCAAATGCTACTTGTAATTGCCCCATTGGCGGCCGTTTAAACATACATGATGCTATTTTGTGTGCTTGTAATATGGATTCAAATTGCACTGTTGCATTAAAAGAAATAGCAGATTCTATAAGAAATTATGAAATGATATTTTCAAATAATACTTTGACATTTCAATCATTACAAAATAAAAATGTACAAGTTTTTATTTATGATATTTCGGGTAATTTAGTTTTTAGTAAAAATTGTAATAGTGCCGAAACAATTAATTTATCAGCACTTTCAGCATCAATGTATTTTGCAAAAGCTATAGTTGATGGCAATGTTTTTATCAAAAAAGTTATTGTGGAAAATTAAAAACTATGCAGTCTTTTCTTGTAAGATTATGTGACCCAAATTAAAATTATACCGATTGTACATTCAATGTAGTCCAACTTCTCCCTTTGTTCCAAACTTGACTATAGTACTATTTTATAATTAGAATCGGAATAACGTTGCTTTATGCACACTCAATTCATTTCAAACTATCAACCTTTTCGGGGAAATAAAAAGTAGAGGAGTCTTCTTTGGTAACCAATTGCGTTTCGGCATAATTGTTCATCAAAAAATTGTAATCTTCATAACCTTTGTTTGGTATTTTTATATAAAAGGTTTTCTTTTCTTTATTGCTGAGAGTTGGCTTGCGCAACCACGGATTAAAAATTTTTAGCACCTTATAATTTACTTGGTTTGAAATGGCAAAATCTGTGAGGTTAGCAATGCTACTATCAACCTTAATGGCATGAGTAGGTATTATAGGGTACAAATCTTTTTTGCGAATATAAAAACCATACTTTTTAGGATTACCCAAAATTTCTTTTGCCGCCAATATTCTAAATACATAGCGGCTTGTTTCTATGTTGAGCAACAAATCATAGTAGTTGGTTACTTTTTGCATATCCACTTGTTTGTTTAAACCGTTGCTTCCCATGTTATAGGCTGCCGCAACCATAGTCCAACTTTTGTATTGTTTGTATGCTTCGTTAAAAAATTTGCAGGCGGCAATCGTTGATTTCTCAACATCATATCTTTCATCAACTTCTTGGTCAATTTGCAAACCGTATTGCTTGGCTGTGGGTTCCATAAATTGCCAAAAACCCACCGCACCAGCATTTGAGGTAGCATTTGTGAGTCCACTTTCAATAAGAGCTACAAACTTAAAATCGTTGGGTATGTTGTATTGTTTTAAAATGGGTTCTATAATTTTGAACCACCTATTTGAACGCTTTAAAAACAATATGGTTTGACTTTGCCAATAGGTATTTATTAAAAATTCGCGGTCAATGTTTTCGCGCACATCAAAGTTTTCGATAGGCACTTTTTCGGCTGCAAAGTTTAAATTATCAGGTATATCAAGTGAGAATATTTTGTAGGCTTTTTCAAAATCGCTTCGGTATTGTATATCGGGGTTACCGCTAAATGAAATTACATGCGCCAACACTGCACCACCAAAAAATGCAGCTATTACAATAAGTTTTTTCTTGTGTTGTAAAATTAATTTATTCAATAGATAAATTATTTTTTAATTTTTTTTGAAGCAACCGTTGTGTAATACAGTGCTATAATTATGGCAAGAGAATACAAGGTAAAAAACACAATATACATCCAATTCCAATTAATAACACGCACTATAAAATAAACCATACCCAATGAAACCAACGATATTGAAATAAAAATAAGTGCTACTTTTTTATCGGAATATCCCAAGTACGATAGGTGGTGTGTGGTGTGGTCTTTGCCACCAACAAATGGCGATTGCCCTCGACGCAACCTATTTATAGTAACCGTGGTGGTATCAGCAATGGGTAAAATAAATGCTATAACGGTAAGTAGAATTTGTTTGGTTTCAATTTGTATATACCTATCAAATGGTGTGTTCCAAAAACATATTATGCCAAATGCGGCAAGCAATACGCCAATTAACTGACTACCTGTATCGCCCATATACATGCGTGCGGGGTTCCAATTAAAAAACATAAAACCTATAAGAGATGCCAAAATACCCACCAAAATATAAAGGAACATAGGGTCGGGCTCTATAGAATGGTATAACACCAACAGGCAAGCACCGAAAATAAAAATAGAAACCGAAGTGGTAATAGCGTCCATGTTATCTAACATATTAATGCTATTCATAATACCAATAACCCACACAACGGTAAGTATATGGTTAATATATTCGTTGCCAAAAAGGTGGATGCTTACCCCACAGCTTACCAAAATAAAACCGCAAAACAATTGACCTGAAAATTTTAAAAGAGGTTTTGTATTATAGGCATCATCGGCCAATCCTATTAAAAAACCAAGCGTTGCCGAAAGCAAAATACCTAGAAACTGTTTGTTTTCGAACAAATTTTGATTGTTACCGCCAAACGAATATGCTGAAATAGAAATCAATAAAATAATAAAAAAAGACAATCCACCAATTGCTGGCTTTGCAGTTGCTGCCCATCTAATTTGGTTATCATCTAGGTTACGGATTCCCAAATTTCTAAAAAATTTTAAGAATATGGAGTTTATAACGATTGAAAATACCACTGCCACAGTAAAAAATAGTATTGCCACTAAAAATGATTTTGTCATAATAACACAAACGTAAACGAATTTTCCAAAAAACAAAATATCATTAACAAACTGAAAAAAATATTCCTACTTTCGCACGGCAAAAAAAATATATAATGGCAATTAAAATAACTGACGAGTGCATTAACTGTGGGGCTTGCGAACCAGAATGTCCTAACAACGCAATATATGAAGGCGGCAACGAATGGCGCTATAGCGATGGTACAACTTTGGCTGGCAACATAACCACACTAAAGGGCATTAGCCTTACGGCGGATGAAATAAACGCACCAAAATCGATGGATGTTTACTATATAGTTACTGATAAATGTACCGAATGTGTAGGGTTTCATGACGAGCCTCAATGTGCTGCTGTGTGCCCCGTAGATTGCTGTATTGATGACGAAGATGCCCGCGAAAGCAAAGACGAACTATTAGCCAAAAAGGAATTTATGCACTTGTAAAAGTGATAAAAAACTTTTTTTTCAACTGGTAAAAGAAAATACTTTAAGATTACTGCCAGCACACATTCATATTAGGCAAAGCACATATTATTTTAAGTCTGAAGGACTTTAAAATTAATAACCTGGAATAAAATTCGAGGTATCGAAAACAAGATAACCGCTACAACAACCGCGAAATGGTTGAACATAAGAATCCATTCAACCACTTTGTGGTTGTGCAAAAGTTACTGTCTCATTTTTATATACAAAACAATTCAAATTGGAATCCTTCAGATTCCCCGCGACACATAAATTTTAATCGGTTTCGTAAAATTCTTGGCTTGACGCACATGTGCCTTCGCAGGCCTGGGATGGCTATAGCCGAGACAGGCTCACCCAAACTCAATACCTTTTATAGCTATAGTGGGTTACTATTACTTAGAAAATATAATTAAAAACTTGCGAGAAGTTATTTTGAAAATATTATAGGGTATTTTTATTTTACAAAATAAAAATAAAGAGGCATCAAGGCAAACAGAAATGGTACTATTACTGCAAAAGCATGCCCAACAAATTTTATGGCTGGCGAATAGGTTTTGTGGTTAATACCCAAAGTTTGAAATGCACTTGCAAAGCCATGCCATAGGTGAAACGCAATGGCCATTTGAGCCAATAAATACAAAAATACCAAGCCAATAGATGCTTTAAATTGTTCAGAAACTTCTCTATACAAATCTTTGTAAATTACTTGTTGCTTGTATGCCGTTGATACTCCAGGTATATCACCAACATTTACTGCGGAGTGCTCTTCGCCATCAGGTGAAAAATATTCCCAATATGTTTTTGTTGGTAGTGGACCATTGTGGTACTTCCACCAAAAATCTTGCATGTGTACAACAATAAATACCAATATAATTGTACCTAATATGCCCATGTTACGGCTGCTCCAAGCACTATTTGCTGCTGGGTTATTGTAACCATATTCAACTGGGCGTGCTTTTTTGTTTTTGCGTGATAAATATAAGCTGGTGAAAACATGTAATAAAATAAGTGCATAATTTACATAAGAAACTATTTTTATTAACGGATTGGTTGTCATAAATTTTGCATAATGGTTAAAGGCTAACCCTTGGTCGTCTTTAAAAAGCTGCATATTTCCAATTAAGTGAACAATTAAAAAAGTACAAATAAACAATCCTGACAAAGCCATTATTACCTTTTTACCTAATGTTGACTGAAAAATTTTTTGTGTTGTTTGTTTCATAATGGATGAAAAAAAATATTTATTTAACTTGCTGCAAAAGTAAAATCTAATTGCTGGTATGCAACAAATTTATTAGGGTATTGTTTGTGTTAATTTTTTCGGATTAATAATCAACCAACTCGCTTGGTAGTTGAGAAAGTGCTGTTGCTAATTGCTCGTTGTTAGGCGCTACACCATGCCATTTGTGGCTGTGCATCATAAAATCAACACCATTGCCCATTTCGGTTTTCATTAAAATACAAATGGGTTTTTTATTGCCAGTTAATGCCTTTGCCTTTTTTAATGTATCGGTTACCAAGTCAATATTGTTACCATCGGCAAGTTCTAAAACCACCCAACCAAATGCTTCCCATTTTTGTTTTAAGTTACCCAAGTTCAATACATTGTTGGTAGAACCATCTATTTGCTGCCCATTTACATCAACAGTTGCAATAATATTATCAACATTTTTGGCTGCTGCAAACATAATTGCTTCCCAATTTTGCCCCTCTTGCAATTCGCCATCGCCCTGCAAGGTATATACTAAACTACTATCGTTGTTTAATTTTTTTGCCAATGCCGCGCCAATGCCAACTGATAAGCCTTGCCCCAAAGAACCGCTTGCAATGCGCACACCTGGCAAATGCTCATGTGTGGTTGGGTGGCCTTGTAAGCGCGAGTTTAATTTGCGAAACGTTGCCAATTCATCAATATTAAAATAACCTGCACGCGCCAAAACACTGTAAAACAATGGTGAAATATGTCCATTACTTAAAAAGAAAACGTCTTCATTAAGGGCATCCATTGAGAATTTTTTTGGATTATGTTTCATAGCATCAAAATAAAGTGCTACCAAAAACTCGGTACAACCCAATGAGCCACCCGGATGCCCAGAGTTTACTGCATGAACCATTCTTAATATATCGCGGCGAACTTGGGTACAAATGTTTTTTAAATTGGTCATTTTTTTTAAGTAGAGTTTAGTATTTAGTTAAGAGAATTAGGTTGCTTAAATTTCTATAAATTTGTTTGAATACCGATAAGTAGCAATGATTAAAGCCTTTTCGGGTGTTTTGGAATTAATTATTTTTTTCAAATATATAAATAATTTAATTTTTTAAGTTTCATCAAAATTTAGAAATACAAAATTTCATTTAATTTCTTTTTTAAGGTTTCTAATTCCTCATCAGTTATTATTCCAATCTTTTCTATTAATCTGTCTTGGGCAATGGTTCTAATTTGAAAAGTAAGCACTTCAGAATCTTCTTTTAAACCATTTAGTTTATTTTTTTTGATGGTTAGGCAACCTACATAATTTTTTATTTTTTAGGATAGTGGCAATACAATTGACAAACCTAAATGCTAAAGTTATTTGACAAGTGCTTTACATAATCTTCTAATCCTGCATTTGCCAAAATAAACTGTTCTTTGTCTTTTGCGGCTTGCTTAAACGAGGCTGCATATTCATTTCTTTTTACTTCTAAAAATTATTTTTCAAGTGCATTTTTCATAATTTCAATATTTAATGCTCAATAAATTTCTACCATTTCTTCTGTTGAATTAATAGGAATTTTATATAAATTTATTTAATGTATCTTTTGATATTTCAAGTTCTGCGGCAATCTTAACTTTTGTTTTACCGCTGTTCAATAATTCTGTAATTTTTGCTTTCAACTCAAGTTCCTTTTTAGGCTTTACTTCCAATTCATAATACATTTCTGCTTTCTCCAAAATGTCACTAATAGTTTCTTCAAAACCATCATAAAACCCTTTATCTTTCCATTCGTAAATTTGAGCTTTGAAAAAATTTTCTGCGAAACCTCTTCGTTTGTCTCTACTTTTTAATTTGGAATATAAATCAAGTTCTGAAAGTTGAACCACGAATTCTTGAATTGCATTTTCTGGCATTGGTTTGTATCCTTCATATAAAGATTCGGTTGCAGATAGGTAATTATCAATCATACCTTTCACAATGTAAAAATCTAAAATTTCTGGAGATTGCGATTCGTGTATAAAAGTAATACCATTATGGAATACTATTATTTTATATTCAAGACATTGAGATTTAAATCTGCTTATCGATAAAAGTTTTTCGTGAAATTGCTCATCTTCAATATGGGGTGACTTTTCTTCAAATAAATCAAAAAAATTATCATCATAAATAACTGCATTCAATACAATAATTTTCGTTTCTATCTTAACGCAAATTTCTTTAAATACATCAAATGAACTTTCATCATTAGGCAGTTCTACTGAGCTTCTTCTAACATCATTATAGTCACCTTCAAATAATAAAATACCATTTTTACTTGCCCATTGTTTAATGCTTATAAATTGCTCGTCTGTTGTCATAATTTTTGTGATTTTTAAAAACTCCCCGCCATATCTTCTTGCTACATCAATGCTGTAAATAGTTTATCGGCAACTATTTCTAAATCAATTTTAGTTAGGAGTTTGATATATTCTAATTTCTTTGAAATTTAAACATCTACTATCTACTATGCACTACCCACTACTTCAAACTCCCCACCATATCTTCGGGCTTAACCCATGCCGTAAATTGTTTATCGGTAACAAGTCCTAAATCAATTGCTGCTTGGCGCAGAGTAGTACCTTTTTTGTGTGCAGTCTTTGCAATTTTAGCTGCGTTTTCGTAACCAATATGCGGATTCAAAGCCGTTACCAACATCAACGAATTTTCCATGTGTTGTTTTATAATAGGAAGGTTTGGTTCTATACCAACAGCACATTTATCGTTGAATGAAACACATGCATCGCCCAACAAACGTGCGCTTTGTAATACGTTGGCAGCAATTACAGGTTTAAAAACATTCAATTCAAAATGTCCGTTGCTACCGCCAATACTCACTGCTACGTCGTTGCCCATAATTTGTGCGCAAACCATAGTCAATGCTTCGGGCTGTGTTGGGTTTACCTTTCCGGGCATGATAGATGAACCGGGTTCATTGTCAGGTATCACAAGTTCGCCAATGCCGCTGCGTGGGCCGCTACTAAGCATTCGAATGTCGTTTGCAATTTTCATACATGAAACAGCACTGCGTTTTAATGCACCGCTTAATTCAACCATTGCATCGTGTGCTGCCAAAGCTTCAAATTTGTTTGGTGCAGTTACAAATGGCAAGCCTGTAAAATCTGCAATTTTTTTAGCAACCAATACATCGTAGCCAGCGGGTGTGTTTAAGCCGGTACCAACTGCTGTACCGCCCAAAGCCAATTCGCTGACCATTTCTAAAGCATTTTTTATTGCACGAATACTGTTTTTAATTTGTTGTGCATATCCACCAAACTCTTGCCCTAGTGTAAGCGGTGTAGCATCCATAAAATGCGTACGTCCAGTTTTTACAATTGTTGCAAAGTCTTTTGACTTTTGTTGTAGCGTTGCCAATAATTTTTCCATTCCGGGTATAGTAACTTCCACCGCCATTTTGTAAGCTGCAATGTGCATTGCCGTTGGGAATGTATCGTTTGACGATTGCGATTTATTTACATCATCATTCGGGTGCAATACTTTTTTCTCATCCGCCAAATTGCCGCCGCTAATTACATGTGCGCGGTATGCAATAACTTCATTCGCATTCATGTTACTCTGTGTGCCACTGCCAGTTTGCCAAATTACCAACGGAAATTGGTCATCTAATTTACCTGCTAATATTTCGTCGCAAGCAACAGAAATCATGTCGCGTTTATCGGCGGTAAGCACACCCAAATCGCAGTTGGCATGTGCTGCGGCTTTCTTTAAATATGCAAAAGCATAAATAATTTCTTTTGGCATACTAGCCTCTGGGCCAATTTTAAAATTGTTGCGGCTGCGTTCTGTTTGTGCGCCCCAATACTTGTCGGCAGGTACTTGCACCTCGCCCATTGTGTCTTTTTCTATGCGGTAGTTCATTTTTTAAATCTTATAATTTTAAATTAATTTTACTTGAGAAAATAATATCCAGTTAATAAAGAACACATTTAGCAAATGCAAACTATATATAATACTGTTTCATAAACACATAAACTACAACGCCCGTAGCCGATACATATAACCAAATAGGCATTGTATATTTTACTATTTTTTTATGCTTTTCAATTTGCCCAGTGAGTCCTCTGTAAATTGCAAATAAAGCAAGCGGCACAATAGCAGTTGCTAATATGATGTGTGTAACCAAAATAAAAAAATAAATAGGGCGCAAAATTCCTACGCCTCCATACCGTGCTGATGGCGTGGTGGCGTGGCTTATTACATAACTTATTAGAAATACAGTAGAAAGTAACAAGGCAGTTATCATACTTGCACGGTGATATGCTATATTTTTATTCTTAATAAAATAATAACCACTTAGCAACACAAAAAATGTAGTGCCGTTGAGTATTGCATGAAACAAAGGAAACAGTGCCGCATTTGTAAAACCAGCATCAATTTTGGGCATTAACATTAATATAGTTACTACCACCGGAATAGCAATTGAAAGCGTAACTATAAATGGCTTGTAAAAGTTATCATTGGCTTTAATTTGCATAAATTTATCTAAAATATTTTGTGCGAAATTAATTAGAAATTAATGTTTTGCAATTTGAAATGTGTTGTTGAATTATTTTACAATAAAAATTTACTTTTTGCGTTAATTAATCATGCGATTATCCATATTTTTATTTTTGCTGAGCATCCATAAACTTAATGCACAAGTGCGGTTTGGTGTTGGTGCTAGTAACTCTACTATTTTTATTAATCGAAATATTGATTTAATAAAAATTAAGCCAAGGCTCCTCAACATTAATTTTGATGGGAATATTAAGGTAAAAGTAAAACCAAAATTCAATATTAATTTAGTTGCAAGTTCATACCGCTATGGTATAACCTTTGTTGATGAATTTCAGGAAATAGATATAGTAAGCAGCACCATAAGCTATAATATTGAAGCGCACTATTTTATTTGGGAAAACAAACATCGACTTCAATTTTATGGAATATTATTGGGTGTTGGCTATTCAAAAAATAATTTTTACACACTTTTTTGAACAGTATCAATTTTTACAATTTTCAATACACCACTGGCGCCATTTTTCATCGTACACAGCCAATTCGAGTGGAGTTGAAATTGTTGAATACGACAATAATATTTTGAACTTTGATTACTCATTTAAGAAACCAACTTACTCGCCTTTGATTGAGTTTGGTTTTATTTCTGAAAATCATTTGCAACATTATTTCATATTTGACTATTTTATTAAGGGCATTTATACTACCAAAAATAGCCGTCAAATAGTTGCATTATCACCTAATAACGAGATTCAATTAAGCTATCGAAAGGCACATCTGGAAATAAACACAGGCATAAATATTTATTTTGGTAAAATGAAAAAACTAAAAGTAAACTTGGAGTAGCTGCTGCAAAGATATTGAGTACTTATTGATTTCATTTGGACAGTAAAATACTATTGATATAAATTGCTAAACGTTTCTGGTTTTTTTAAATTGCAAACAAAAAAGGGCATTAATTTTTATTTCACTAAAAATTAATGCCCTTTTTTTAAGGTGAAACTATTACTTTGCTACTTCTACATGGTGTTCGTTCATCATTTTTTGTAACCACGAACTTAATACAAATAAAATTGCCGCTGCAACACCTGTCATCACAATAAACAACATAAAAAACTCATATAAGTTTGTGATTTGAAAGCCAACAAACGACGGGTATACAAGAGGCTCAGTGCTTGCAGGGTCGGCAGTTGGTGGAATTAATGCGCTTAAAGTACCTGCAAATTTATTAGCAGCGGCATTAGCCAAAAACCATGTTCCCATAATTAAAGAAGACAAACGTAACGGTGCTAATTTTGATACCATTGATAAACCTATTGGCGACAAACAAAGTTCGCCCATTGAGTGGATTAAGTACAATGAAATTAACCACCACATACTCACTTTACCATCTATACCCAAACCTTTTACAGCTATTGCTATTACTACATAACCAAGTGCAACTAAGGCTAAACCCAAAGCCATTTTCTTTGGCGATGATGGTTCTAATTTTCTTAAATATAAGAAACCCCAAAGCAAACTAAATACTGGTGCCAATAAAATAACCGCCAATGGATTTACCGATTGAAAATAAGACGCTGGCATTTCCCAACCAAAAATATGTCTGTCTGTTTGTCTATCGGCAAACAACGTTAACGATGCACCAGCTTGTTCAAACGCACCCCAGAAAAATATCACAAAAAAAGCAAGAATAAATATTACCATAATTCGTTTGCGTTCAATTACAGTTAGCGATTTATCGGTAAGAATTACAACTGGCATAATTATCATTGCACCATAAATAAAATAACCAATAATATCAACATCGGTTTGGAACATTTGCTTGAAATTAAGCATGAAAAATATAATTGCTATTGAACCAATAATTAATAGAATACTTTTAAAATCAAGCTTCTTAACCAAAAGCCCAATTTCTTTTCCTTCTTCTGATATTAGATATTTTTTCTGGAAAACAACAAAGCATATTAAACTTACAATCATACCAATACAAGCCATTAAAAACCCATATCTAAAGTCCATTGAGCCGCAAACCAATGGTGAGAAAAACGCACCTAAATTTATACCCATATAAAAGATGGTGAATGCACTATCAATACGTCTATCGCCAGCAGGGTAAAGCTGTCCAACCATGGTGCTAATGTTTGGTTTGAAGAAACCGTTACCAATAATAATTGCAGTTAGTGCCATCCACATAATTGAAATACTACTTGCACCAACGCTTGCACTAACAAACATTAAAAACTGCCCCAAAGCCATTAACAAACCACCAATAATAATACTGCGGCGGTTGCCCAAATATTTATCACACAAATAGCCGCCCAACAATGGTGTAAGATAAACCAAACCAGTGTAGCTACCATATATTTGCGAAGCATCATTGTCTTTTAGCAACATTACTTTTGTTAGGAACAAAATAAAAATTGCACGCATGCCGTAGTAGCTAAAACGCTCCCACATTTCAGTGAAAAATAAAAAATAGAGTCCTTTAGGATGTTTCATTTTAATAAAAAATTTAATGTTGATGCAATGATAAACTTATAATTGAAAGTAGCAAATTGGTATATACAAAGTAGGTTCGTTTTTAGATGAATGTTAGTTCAGCAATTTTCACAAATACCGTAATCAATTAATTTCCATTACAATTTTACTTTGTTTTTGATATGTTTGCACCCACAATTTCTACTGTTCAATCTTCTCAAATTTTATTTATTGCGAAACTTAGAATTGTGCTTAACAAAAAAATATGACACGTTTTCATGGTTTTAAATATGGTGCTATTGCTGCATGTATTTCAGGTATTTGGATGGTTTATTTGTTTACTACCAAGTCTGTAATTAGCCCTATGGGTAGGTTTTCATTGTTGTTTATACCACTGTTATTATTTGTTGGCTGCTATTTTTCAATACGTAATTTGCGCGACAAAAAACAAGATGGATTGATGAGTTTTTCGGATGGTTTAAAAACTGGATTGCAAACTGCACTTGCCTATTCATTAGTGATGGCGGCAGCTACATTCGTTTGCCAAACTATAATATACCCTGAGTTTACAATTGATGCTATTGCAAATGCCAAAGCACATGGCATTGCCGAAAAAGTTGACCCTAAATTGATGAGTGAAGTACTCAATAAAATGAAACAAGATATTGGTATAGGTTCTCAACTAACAAAAACAATATTTGGAGGAATGCTTACAGGTACTATTTTTTCAGTACTGGCATCACTACTTATGAGAAAATAAAACTTAGCGCCCCTACCCTATTGGCACTTTTATTTTATCACCAACTTTTAAACCCTTACTTGAGTTTATTTTATTGATTTTTTTCAAAGCTTCAACAGTAGCACCTTTGTAACGGCTTGCAATATTCCATAGAGTATCGCCAGGCTGCACCGTATGTGTTACAAAAGATTTTAAGTCTGGTTTTTCTATACTATCCGAGGCAACAATTGTTGTGTCTTTTGCTGTATTTGAATCAGCAAATTCCAAATCAATTTGTTTCATTTCTTCGGCAGTAAAATTTTCTTTTTTCTTATCAATTACTTTGCTAGCAACAATTAAATGTTTTGAGTCGGCATTAACTTTTACTGGCTTCAATTTATAAATTGCCAATTGCCTTCCTTTTGCAACAGTATTTCCTTTAATTTTGTTCCACTTTTTAAGTTCCGAAACTGTTGTGCCATATTCAGCAGCTATACTAGAAAGGGTTTCCTTGCTCTTAACTTTATGCGTAAATTTTTCGGGTGTATTTAACTGTTTTGCAACAAAATTTGATTGTATTGCAGCCACTTTAACCTTATAAATATTGGCTTCATTATTAATAAATGAGCCTACTTTATTGGCAGGCAAACACAGCATACTTCCCTCCTCTTGGTAAGGAATAATATTTAATTTGTATGACGGGTTTAAAAATTTAATTTCATCAATCGGCATATCAATTACTGTGGCAATTTGCATAAAACTAGCTTCTTTTTGTAACCTCACTGTATCGGCAAAAAAGTAATTGCTGCGCACTGTTACTGGGTATAAATTATGTTCGCGCGAATAATTCATCACATAATTTACAGCTATAAAAGCAGGAACATAATTTTGGGTTTCGGTTGGCAAAAAAGGCCTAATTTCCCAATAAGTAGTTTTGCCGCCACTGCGCCTAATTGCCTTACTTATAGTACCGGGTCCACTATTATAAGCCGCCAAAACCATTTGCCAATCATTAAATAAATTGTACAAATATTTTAGGTATTTGCAAGCTGCTAAGGTTGATTTGTAAGGGTCGCGGCGTTCATCAACATACGACGTAACTTCTAAGCCAAACATTTTGCCAGTGGGCAACATAAATTGCCAAAGCCCCGCTGCCCCAGTGCGCGAAATGGCACTTGGGTTCAATGCCGATTCTACAATTGCCAAATATTTTAGTTCTAAAGGCAAGTTATACCTATCTAATTGTTCTTCAAAAAGATTAAAATACAAATGACTTAAACCCAAAACTTTACTTACCACATTTCGCTTTTTGTGAGAATACAATTCAATATAATGTTTAACAGATTCGTTATATACCAAGTCGAATGGAGAATTTGCATCAAGCTTACTCAACCTCGATTCTAAAGTTAAGTCGTCAAAATATGGAATAAAATCGGGGGAGTAGTTATAGGTGTTTAGCGCACAAGTATCGGTTGAGTAAGTGCTACATTCAAATAGTTTAAGGGTTTGTAAACTATCTAAAATTGCTGCAATAGGGTCGTCTAATTTTAGCTCTAACTCCTTGCCTCCATTGGTTTTTAGCTTTGCAGCAGAAGTGATATTGGCAAAACCAATACTTAAAAATAAGGTTAATAAAAGTGAGTTTATATATTTAGTCATCGCTAATTTCTTAATTAATATTTGAAGCCTACATTATTATTTTAATGCTAACAACGGTTGAAAATGTTTTTAGTAAAACAGTGAGACTAACAATACCGTCATTCCTAATAAGGCAGCAATGACAAGCTTGCCCACAGCCCAATAAAATCGGTATATTTTTCAACACTTGATTCGCATAATTAAACAATACAGAATTTAATGATACTAAAAACTTTTAAACTACAATTTATTTTAAGATTTTTAAAGAAGAATAAACACTTTGTAAAACGCAAAATTGCCAAACCAAAACAGTTGTAAATGCAAGAACAACTATTTTAGTTTGGCAATTATTTATATAAAAATTATGCTGAATTGATTACTAAAAATGGTAACCTAAACATAACCCTCCAAATATAAGAGAGCGTACATTAAAACCGGGCAGTGTAACTTTCACCGACACTGTTTCAGCAGCATTATTTAAAACTGTTACGGCATCAATTTTTACACCACCTATATCTTTTTTAAAATTTAAGCCTTCTAAATCTTTTGTAATTTCGGGATAAGCAAAAATTGGGTCTTTGGCAGTACCCTTCATTTGGGCAACTCCAATGCCAGCTGCCATTATCCACCAGTCAATAGTTACACCCTTTTTCGCACCCTGCGCACCTAAAATGAAGCCTGCACTCATTTGGGTAAGTCCCAATTTAAAATCAACAGTTTTTCTGCCATAAGAGCCGTTAAATTCTTTGGTAAAATCAATATTCAATTTTGAATACCTACCATATAAGCCCAAATAAAAACCGTGTGGTGCTGCATTTTCCTCGTGCTTACCTGGATAAAACCTGAACTCAGGCGTTATAGCATAACCACTCATTTTGGCGGTTATGCCTAAAGAGTCGGGTATAACTGAACTTAATTTTTTTGTTAGGTTTAGTGGAATCATGTACCTAAAACCCAATTGGCCCGACATGTTTTTGTGAAAAGCAAATTCGCCGAAAACAGAAATATTATTTAACGCCAAAGCCATTAAATTAATTTTAATATTTATTGGCTTTTTGGGCATTGCAGGTGCTGTTACAACTTTAGATTTTAGCAATGTTTTATTGCTTTCTTTTAAAAGTTCAAATGCCTTAACATTTGTGTTTATAACACTTAGCAAGGTAATTGCAATACAAAATGAATGTAATTTTAACTTCATGATTTTTATTTTTGGGGGGTTAATAATTAATTCAAACATAAATAAGTTTCTGATAATAATGTTAAACATTTTAAGAATTTCTTACTAATTTAGGATGAGATAAATTCATGGATGATAAGGTTCCAAACCAAGGCGGCAAACAAAATTACAATCGCTATATATCTAAAAATATATCAAAATATATCAAAATATAATTTGAAGAAAATAGTTACATACATCATTATATTTGCAAAAAAAATAACCTTAGAAACACGGAGGCTATAATGTTTACAAAGTATAATGAAAATGGTTGTGTTACATATTTGCCATGTAAAACGTAGCTCCTATTTTTAACTTTATACCTAAGTGGTTAAATCTTTTACAATAATTTTAGTAATAACAAAAATAACACAATGTCGATACCATTAGCCGAACGCATGCGCCCAAAAACGCTTAATAAATATATTGGACAGCAACATATTATTGGGCAAAATGGTAGTTTGCGCAAAGCCATTGAAAGCGGTTTTTTGCCCAGTATTATTTTATGGGGGCCACCAGGTGTTGGCAAAACCACTTTGGCTAATATTATTACCAATTCACTCAAACGAAGTTTTTTTTCGTTAAGTGCCATTAATGCTGGCGTAAAAGATATTAGAGACGTAATTGACGCAGCAAAAAAGAATAGTTTTTTTGCTACTGCACCGCCCATTTTATTTATTGACGAAATACACCGTTTTAGCAAATCGCAACAAGATAGTTTGTTGGGTGCAGTTGAAAAAGGCGTGGTTACTTTGATAGGTGCTACCACCGAAAACCCTTCGTTTGAAGTTATTTCGGCACTGTTATCACGTTGTCAAGTTTATGTGTTAGAATCATTGCAAAAAGATGCTTTAATATCATTAATTGATGATGCTATTGAAAATGATAGTGAACTAAAAAATAGAAAAATAGTTGTAAAGGAGTACGATGCTTTGCTTCGCCTTAGCGGCGGAGACGGGCGAAAGCTATTAAATGCATTGGAGTTGGTAATTAACTCATCCATGCAAAATGAAGTAGAAATTACCAATGAATTTGTGATGGCAAGCATACAGCAAAACATTGCTTTGTATGATAAAGATGGCGAACAGCATTATGATATTGTATCAGCATTTATAAAATCTATGCGTGGCAGCGACCCTAATGCCGCCTTGTATTACTTGGCATTGATGCTTAAAGCGGGCGAAGATATTTTATTTGTTGCCCGCCGAATGATAATATTTTCGAGTGAAGACATAGGCAATGCAAACCCTACAGCATTGGTAATGGCTAACAATTGTTTTCAGGCAATTAATGCAATTGGCATGCCTGAGTCGCGCATAATACTTAGTCAAACAGTTATTTATTTGGCTTGTTCTGTAAAAAGCAACAGTGCTTATACAGCTATTGCCGATGCCTATAAAGTGGTTGATGACAACCCAAACCAGCCCGTTCCATTGCATTTGCGCAATGCACCCACCAAGCTAATGAAAGATTTAAACTATGGCAAAGACTATAAATTTTCGCACCAATTTACTATTGGAAGCAAAGAAGCCGAACAAGAATTTTTACCACAAAAACTAAGCAATACCAAACTTTACGAACCCGGAAATAACAGCCGAGAATTGGAACACCGAAAATATTTGCAACATGTTTGGAAAGAGAAATACGGCTATTAGTTTCAAATTTAATTAGAATTTAATAAACTAAAGAAATTGTACATTAAAAATATATAACATTGTTTTTCAGCATTTTACAATAGATTATTAAGCAATAGTTTTAAAACATTTTGCATTGTCTATAATCGAACAAAAAGTGTGCAATAATTCTCATTTCTAAACACTATAATTGTAAATAAGTTAGTGAAAGATTAATGTAAAAGCATGAACTAATTTCATTCAATTACATTAATATTCTTTAACTGCTATTACCACAATAAACCATTGAAACTTACGAATTTTAAAATATTTAAAAATAATTTTTACGACAAATTTGACGATGCATCAATTTTTGATTGCGATGATTTTAACTTAATAAAAGTTGTGTTAGATGGTTTGAAGGTAAATTATGCAATTGATAGTGCAGTGCCTGATTGGATGTGGAATAGCGAGTTGGGCTTTAGAAAAAATTACTATTTAAGAATGTTGAAATGCCGCACAAAGTTTGCGGTAAATAAAAATAAATTTTGGAAAAAAATTGGAAAACAAAAACACAAAAAATATTGGTTTGGTTTTATTGTTGCTCCAACAATTGACGAAAACGGAAATAGCATAAATGCATATTCAAACAATATTACCAAACACTTTAAAGCTAACGATGTTTGTAATATTTCAAATAACAACACTACTTTTGAGGTAGATTTTACAGTCGCCGAAGTAGATGAAACAAAATATTATAGCCAATTAAGCAAAGCTGATATTGCATTGTGGCAAAAAATTAAAAACACAATAACGCTTGTGTTTAAAAATATATCGTTTACAGAAGTTGAAACGCAGAGTATTAAAATAGCAGCTTCAAGCTTTTTTATGCAATACAAAATGTGGAACAGTATTTTTAAAATTGCCAAACCAGTTACGTTTCTTTTAGACCAACACTATCACCGCGAAGGCTTACTGTTGGCATGTAAATACAACAAGATAAAAACCATTGAATTGCAACATGGACTTATTGCAAAAGAAGATATTTTTTATTGTTTGCCAAATAAAATTAAGCGTGTAGCCAACAAAGCTTTATTTGCTGATAACATTATGCTTTACGGCAACTATTGGCGCAATACTCTCTTATCAGGTTTTGAATACACCCAAAATAATGCATTTATTTTAGGCTATTATCCATATACAAAAACGGATTCAAGCACTACTGAAACATTGTTTTTTGGTAAGTTGAAATCAAAAAAAATAATTCTTGTTTCGTCTCAAACATATTTAGAAGAGTACTTTATTGAATACATAAAGCTACTAAATGAAAAATGCAGCAATGACTATAAAATAGTATTGAAGCCACACCCTAACGAAAATCTTGAATTGTATGAAAAGCAATTGGTAAATTGTACAAATGTTGAAATTACGAATTTGAATATTGATATACTTTTAATGAAATGTGAGTTTCAAATAACTTGTTACTCTACCACTATTTTTGACGCATTTAGGCATAACAAAAAATCATTCTCTATTAACATTCCTGCCTGTAGTGATTATGTGGAGGCTCTAATTAAAGCCAACTTTTCGATAAAACTTAACCTAAATGAAACTCCTTTTGATAAATTGCACCTCTTAAATACGATAGAAATTAATGCAAAAGAATTTTATTCGGATTTTAATTTTGAGGAACTAAATAAAATACTTTGCAAATAATAATAAATAGAGTTTACTGCAACATAGAATATAAGAATGGAAGATTATAAAGAATGTAGTAGATGCTTGCTCTCAAACCACGATACTAAAACAATTGTTTTTGACAGTGCGGGCGTTTGTAATTACTGTAGAAAGTATGAGGAAGAACAACTAAAATTAAAAGATGCCGACTTCAGAAAAACATATTTAGAAAATAAAATTTCGGAAATTAAGCAGTATGGTAAAGGCAAGCAATATGATTGTTTATTAGGTATTAGTGGTGGTGTAGATAGTAGTTACCTTGTTTATTGGGCAAAACATAACGGTTTGCGCCCATTACTTATGCACATGGATAATGGTTGGAACTCTGAATTGGCTGTGCAAAATATATATAAATTATGCAAGGCTTTTGACTACGAATTACAAACACATGTTATAGATTGGGAAGAGTTTAGGGCTTTGCAAATTGCTTATTTAAAAGCATCGGTAGTTGATATAGAAGTCCTCACCGACCATGCAATACAAGCCTCCGCTTTAAGCATTGCAAAAAAATATGATATTAAATACAATATATCTGGTTTTAATTTAGCTACCGAAGGCATTATGCCAGCCGATTGGGTATATGACAAAACCGATTTTTCAAACATAAATGACATCAACAATAAATTTGGCACAAAAAAAATAAAAACTTTTCCTCATTTAGCATTTACGAAAAGGCTATACTACCATTTTATTGCAAAATTAGAAACCATACAACCACTTAACTACATTGCTTACAATAAGCAAGAAGCCAAAAAATTATTAATTGAAAAATTTGATTGGGTGGATTACGGTGGCAAACATTTTGAATCGGTATTTACTAAATTTTACCAAGCATACATTTTGCCACATAAGTTTGGTATTGATAAACGCAAGGCACATTTATCGACCCTTATTAACTCAAATCAAATTACCAAAAGTGAAGCACTTCTTGAAATGCAAAAAGAATTGTATGCTAAAGATATTTTAGAAAGTGAAAAAAGTTACATCCTCAAAAAATTGAAATTATCCGAACAAGAATTTAATTCAATTATGAAATTGCCAATAAATAAACATTCTATTTTTAAAAGTGATAAATCTAAATGGGAAATTTATTTTAAAATATTACGATTATTAAAAGGAAAAAAATAGGAAGCTTTCTTTATTTAACAACAATATAAATTCCACATTATGATTTACGAATTTAATGGCTACAAGCCAGTTGTTGACATAACCTCATTTATACATCCGCAAGCATGCGTTACGGGCAATGTTATTATTGGCAAGCATGTATATATAGGGCCTGGCGCTGCCATCCGCGCCGATTGGGGACAAATTATTATTAAAGATGGTTGCAATGTGCAAGAAAACTGCACCATTCACATGTTTCCGGGTACACAAGTAATATTGCACGAAGGCGCACACATTGGGCACGGTGCTATTATACATGGTGCCACTATTGGTAAAAATGTAATGGTTGGCATGAACGCAGTGGTAATGGATGACGCAGTTATAGGCGACAATAGCATTATTGGTGCGCTGTGTTTTGTACCTGCATTGATGGAAATTCCCGAACGCAAAATTGTGGTTGGCAACCCCGCCAAAATTATAAAAGACATGACTGACGAAATGGTAGCTTGGAAAACAAAAGGCACCAGTTTATACCAAGCACTACCAGCCCAATTACATGATACCTTAAAAGAATGTGAACCTTTACGAAGTGTTCCTGAAAACCTCCCTCCTATGCAAGATTTATACAAAGCTTGGAAGAAAAAATAATGCCATTCGCCAACTAAATTAAGATTGAAAATGTGTTTACTTTTTTATACTAATTATGAAAAGTCAACTCAAATTTGTTCGATAATAAGTTCAAAAAACGCATTACTTTTTTATCAAACTACCAAAAAAAACATCCTTTTTCTCGATTTTCTACATTGACAGTAAAATTAATCTAACTGAATATGAACAAGTTAGAAACTATTTCACTACTATGCGATACAAGGTATAGTACAAAACATATATACTTGCATTGTCAATATCAGGGTTAGGCAAACTACTTTACGAAATTTGAATGCAAAACTGTAAAGTCTAAAATTTAAAAGTGATGCCTTTCCAGAAATGACATACAGAAACGGAATAAAAAATAATGTTTTAAAAACTAAATACAAACAATAAAAATTAATACAATGAAAAAATTAAAATCAACCATCTTAATTATTGCAGCAGCAACTTTTATGATTAGCACAAATGTGCATGCGTAAAACAGCCCTTTCAATTTTAAGAAAAGGTACAAAGACGTTCGTAAACAAATTACTGAGCAAATTACATTTCCGCACACGCTAAATTTGGGTGTGGGACAACAACGTGTTACAGTAAAATATTCGTTTACCGAAAATGGAAAATTAGTAGTACACGGTGTAAAAAGTGCTAACAAAAATTTAGTGGAATTTGTAAGAACCAACTTTCAGAAAATGGATGTAGAGCTTGAAAAAATAAACACACAAGAAGTATATCAAATGGACGTAGAATATAAATTAATAAATCAGTAAAAAAATGGCTATAAACGTAGAAAACACAAAAGCACAAATGCGCAAAGGCGTGTTAGAGTTTTGCATACTCAGCGTGCTATCAGATGGGGAGGCTTACCCAAGCGACATTATTGAACGCTTAAAAGAAGCTAAGTTAATTGTAGTTGAAGGCACTTTGTATCCGTTATTGATGCGCCTCAAAAACGATAACCTTTTAAATTATCGTTGGGAAGAATCAACATCAGGCCCACCGCGCAAATACTACAAACTTACCGACCACGGACAGCTTGTACTTACCGAACTTTTAAGTGCGTGGGACGACTTAGTAAAATCAGTAAACAAAACCATAAAAAAATAACACATCATGAACAAAACAATAACAATAAACATAGGAGGCGTAGTATTCAATATTGAAGTAGATGCTTACGAAAAATTAGAAAATTACCTCAAAGAAATTAAACGCCACTTTACGGATGCACAAGGCCGCGACGAAATAATGGCTGACATTGAAAGTAGAATTGCCGAAATGTTTCAAGAGAAAGTGGGCAAAACAAAATCGGTACTCATTACCGAAGATGTAGAAAGAGTAATTAATGTAATGGGAAACCCCGAAGATTATATAGAAGCAAATGATACTAAAACGGAAAATAAAACATCGTTTGAAAATCTAAATTTCGACAACTATAATAACCGCCGACGACGCGTTTACCGCGATGGCGAAGACCGTGTAATAGGCGGCGTATGCAGCGGTATTGCAAGCTATTTCAATGTTGATCCATTGTGGATAAGGTTAGCATTGGCAGCAAGTTTTTTCTTTTTTGGCTCAGGGCTTTTATTGTATTTAATATTATGGATTGCAATACCCGAGGCTAAATCTACCGCCGAAAAATTAGAAATGCGTGGCGAAAAAATAAATGTGGACAACATTTCTAAAACCATAAAAGATGAGTTTGAACGTGTTAATGAAAGTGCCAAAAACTTTGGTAATGATGCGCGAAACGCAGGCGGAAAATTTGGTAGCCGGGCGCGCGGATTCGGCAACAATGCCGCAGATTTTATAACCTCAGTAGTGTATGCAATAATAAGATTTACGGGTAAATTTTTCGCCTTCTTTTTCATCATTTTTGGTGTAATAATTCTATCTATTATCCTTGGTTCACTGTTCGGCAATTTTGCAACTATACATCTTAGTAATTTTGATGATGTACATAGTTACTCTTTTAGGGAAATACTGCTGTTGTTGTTCAATAATGAAAGTGAAATTTCATTGGCAACAATTGGCATATTTTTACTTACGGCCGTTCCTCTTTTAATGCTTGTTTACAAAGGCGTGCGCATGATTTTAAAAGTTAAAAATCGCAATAAAATTGTAAGCATTTCGGCCTCAATATTATTTTTAATTGGTATTGTAATTTCTACTTATGTATTTTTAGGTGTAGCAAATGATTTTCAAATGCCAGCCAAACAGTTGCAAAAAGTTGTGTTAGCAATGCCAAGCAAAGGCGTACTTTATATAAAAACAGACAAAGTGGAAAAGTATGATTTTGAGGATGAAGACTTTAATGATAATAGAAATTATCGGAATACAAATAGAAATAATAATCTATTTAAAATTAACGAAAGTGGCATTACTTTTTCATCGCCAGAGTTTGATGTAGTGCCCAGCCACACCGATAGTTTTGAGTTGGTATTTATTCGTACAGCACGCGGCAATACAAAGAAAATAGCTTATGATAGGGCTTCAAATATCAATTACAAATTTTCGCAAACAGACAGTGTTTTAAACCTCAGCAATTTCTTTGAACTAAACAGAATTGAAAAATGGCGCATGCAAGATTTGAAAATAATATTGCGCGTACCAAAAGGCAAAACAATATTCTTAAATACTAGTTTAGAAAACATTATTTACGACATTGATAATGTGACAAATACACACGATAGCAAAATGCTTAACCGCCGTTGGATAATGAACCAAGAAGGCTTAAAATGTGTTGATTGCAAAGGCATAAAAGATAGAAGAAATATCGCCGTGCCGCCAAATGCACCAATACCTCCAGATTTAGATGAAGACATTGACGATGATGAAGACACAGATATATAAATAATTGAAATGATTGTTTTTGGTTTAACATTATTCAATTAGCAAAACCCATGTAACACAACAGTTGCAGGGGTTTTGTTTTTAGGATATTGTTATGCTTCATTTATATAGTAAGAAAGTTTATTTGTAACCCGCCTTACATTGACGAAATAAATGCCAAATACTATTTATTAAAAACCAAATACTTTAATTGCAAAAGGTGCATACTATTAAAATGAAAGTTCTTCCAACCTTTGGCGTAAAAAACCACGGCATCGTCATAATACAGAGGTATTACAGGAGCTTCACTCATTACTAAACTATCCAAAAATATGTATAATTTAATTCGTTTGGCATCGTCTAATTCAGCTACAGCATTATTATAAGTTGCATCAAATAATTTATTGCTAAAGTGTGTATAGTTTGGGCCGTTTGGCGAAAAATTTTTACTATAAAAAGGCTGTAAATAATTTTCGGCATCTGCATAATCGGCAACCCAACTTTTGCGAAACATTGGCGCTTTGGCATTAGCAGTAAGCTCAGTATTTATGGCTGGTAGCACAACATCAATGGTTAAATTTAAACCAATTGCCGCCAATTGTTTTTGTATGTATTCGCAAACATCCACATAAGTTGCCGTTGTGGTAATCGTTATTTTTTTTGAACCCAAATTTATCTCATCAATAATTAGTTTTGCTTTCGCAGGATTGTATTCATAACCCGCAACCGGCATAGCTTCAAAGCCGGGCATACCATTGGGAACAAAACCACCCAAAGCGGGTGTGCCAATATTATTTCGCAAAAATTTAATAATTTTTTTTCTATCAATAGCATAATTTATTGCTTGCCGCACCTTTTTATTTAGCAAAATATTTTGTGGATTGTCATTGCTTTTCTCAACCACAATACCCAAATAATCTGTTTTTAAAAATGGCATTTTGTGCATGGCAAAAGCCTTGCTGTACTTTGCATTTAGCCTACCTTGTTTGTCTAAAATATCATCTTTATAGCTACCATCTAACCCACTCATAAAATCGAAATTTCCTTTCAAAAATTCTAAATATGCTGTTTGTTTATCTTTTATAAATGATATGGCTACGGCATCAATAAATGGTAATCTTTTTCCATTTTCCATTTCAAAATAAGCGCCGTTTTTTAGTAGCACTAATTTTTCACCTTCGTCCCAACTTTTAAAATAAAATGGGCCAGTACCAACAGGGTTACTTCGAAAGTCAACACCAAATTTTTCGATTGCTTCGTGCGGTATTACTGCGCAGTAAGCATTTGATAACAGATTAAGAAATGGAATAAAAGTTTTTTGAAGATGTATAATAAATGTAGAATCATTAGGCGTTTCAAACGGTTTTATGCTATCGACATTTGCAAAAACCCATTTCCCAGGCGAGGCAGTTTTGTTATTAATTATTCTACTAAATGAGTATTCAAAATCTTTGGCGGTTACCTTTCGGTTTAATTTATCGCCAAACGCAATTTTATTTTTATGAAAATATACATCATTGCGCAAATGAAAAATAAATGTTTTTCCATTGTTTGCTATTTCCCAACTATGCGCAATTGATGGTTTTATTTCTAGTTTTTCGTTGAGTTGAACCAAGCCATTATAAAGTTGATTTAAAGCCCAAATATTTTCGGTACGGCTTGCAAATGCAGGGTCAAGCGATGTAATGCCAGCCGACTCATTGTACCTGAAAACTATTTTAGTATTGTGTGTTTTTTTTTGTGAACAACCAACAATACACATCATCAGCGCAAAGCAGAATAAAATAGTTATTAGTTGAATTGTTGAAAAAAATCGATAAGTCATGCCGCAAAAAAAGCAAAAATAAAGTGCAATACATATCTTTGTTAAATGGAATTTAAGCCAACTGTAGCTTTTCACACTTTGGGGTGTAAGCTTAACTTTTCGGAAACATCAACTATTGCACGTAAGTTTGAAACTGATGGATATACCCGTGTGGCCTTTGCCGAAAGTGCTGATGTATATGTTATAAATACTTGTTCGGTAACTGAAAATGCCGACAAAGAATGTAAGAAAATTGTGAAGGATGCGTTAAAAGCAAACCCCGAAGCATTTGTATGTATTGTTGGTTGTTATGCACAATTAAAGCCCGAAGAAATTGCGAAAATTGATGGCGTGGACCTTGTTTTGGGCGCAACCGAGAAATTTAAACTAACGAATTACATCACTAATTTTACCAAAAAACAAAGTGCAGAAATACATTCATGCGAAATTGAAGATGCAAATGTTTTTGTAGATTCTTATTCTATTGGCGACAGAACACGTGCTTTTTTGAAAGTGCAAGATGGATGCGATTACACTTGTAGCTATTGCACAATACCGCTTGCACGTGGCATTAGCCGCAGCGATAACATGCAGAATGTAATAGAAAATGCTACAAAAATTGCGGCGCAAGACGTAAAAGAAATTGTGCTAACGGGCGTAAATATTGGAGATTACGGTAAAGGCGAATTTGGAAATAAAAAACACGAACACACTTTTTTAGAATTAATAAAAGAATTAGATAAAATTGAGAGTATTGAACGGTTTAGAATATCTTCAATTGAGCCAAATTTATTGACGAATGAAACCATTGATTTTGTTGCTAATTCCAAACGTTTTGTACCTCATTTTCATATTCCATTGCAGAGTGGCAGCAACGAAATTTTAAAGAAAATGCGCCGACGATATTTAAGAGAATTATATTCCGAAAGGGTTGCCAAAATTAATGAGGTGATGCCACATTGTTGTATAGGTGTTGACGTTATTGTTGGTTTCCCGGGCGAAACAGATGAACTATTTTTAGAAACCTACAACTTTTTAAATGAACTTGAAATATCATATTTGCATGTTTTTACTTACAGCGAACGCGATAATACTGACGCAGCTTTAATGACAAATGTTGTTCCCAAAAATATTAGGCATAAACGCAATAAAATGCTTAGAATTTTATCTGCAAAAAAGCAACATGATTTTTATACCAATCATATTGGCAAAAAAATGGAAGTACTTTTTGAATCTGAAAATAAAGATGGGAAAATTCATGGTTTTACACCGAATTATATAAAAGTAAATGCACCGTTTAATGTCGATTTAATAAATACTTTACAAGAAATAGAACTTATTAAAATGGATGATAATGGAACTATGCAATCGCAAATGATGTGTTGCAATGAATTAATAATTAATTAATTAATACTCAAGAAAATGGAAGGAGACATTTATGAAATATCGCCACGTAGCGGGCGGTTGAGAAAAAGAGTAAAATATAAAAAAAATAACCCCAAGAAAAGTTTTACCTCAAAACTTTCAAACTTTATTCAACATCCCATATTTATTTTTACTATTGTTGCCATAACGGGCACAATTTTATATTTTATGCTTGAAGAGCCAGCAAAAAAATCGAGGCACAAGCCTGCTCCTGCAAGCGTTGGAATCAATAAAAAAATAAACGATAATAAAACCGTTGATAATTAGCATTATGAACCAAACTGAATCTGGTAAATATAGTATTTCTCCGAACAGCGGTCGTCTTCGTAAACGAATTAAAAAAAGTTCTTCAGATGATAATGGTTTGTTTAAAAAACGGTTAGATAATTTTAGCTTTAATTCGAAAGTTGTATTTGCCGTTGTATTACTAATTATAGGTGGTGCATTGTATTTTGCATACCAAAGATTTGAAGGAATTAAAGAAGAGGCTTCTACAAAATACGCGCCCAATCAGTACCATTACGTTGACCCTACTAAGAAAAAATAATGTATCCAACTTTTAGCGATTTTATTGCTGATTTATTTGGCATAAATATACCATTGCCCATACAAACATTTGGTTTGTTTATGGGCATTGCTTTTATAGTAGCGGCGTGGCTTTGGGGCAAAGAATTTAGCAGGCTAACAATAAAGCATCAGTTAAAACCAACTTTTAGAAATGAAATAATTGGTAAACCAGCTTCAACTAATGAACTTATTTCAAATGGTTTAATTGGATTTATTTTAGGTTTTAAGCTAGTTTTTGTAATATTTAATTATGACGAATTTGTTCAAAGCCCGCCTGATATGCTACTTTCAACGCGAGGCTCTTTAATTGGCGGTTTACTATTTGCGGCAGCTTTCGCATATCAAAAATATTATGAAAGCAATAAAAAAAAATTGGCTCAGCCTATTGAGCAAAGTGTTGCAATTACGCCAATTGAACATGTAAGCACCATGACTTTTATTGCTGCTTTGTTTGGTATTGTTGGGGCAAAGCTATTTCATAATTTAGAAAATATTGACGAACTAATTGCCGACCCAATTGGTGCATTGCTTTCGTTTAGTGGACTTACTTGGTATGGTGGATTAATTTGCGCGACAACGGCATTGTATTTTTATGCTAAAAAACATAAAATATATTTCCCGTATTTAATGGATAGTAGTGCGCCTTCATTAATGATTGGCTATGCACTAGGGCGTTTTGGTTGTCATTTTTCGGGTGATGGTGATTGGGGAATTGTAAATAATTTACCCAAGCCTAATTTTCTTTCGTTTATGCCTGATTGGTTTTGGGCATATAGGTATCCGCATAATGTAATTAATGAAGGCATACAAATGGTTGGTTGCACTGGCGCGCATTGTATGCAACTTGCACAGCCTGTTTTCCCTACTCCCTTATACGAAGCTGTTACGTGTACAATATTGTTTTTTGTATTGTGGGCTATGCGTAAACGACTTAAAACTACTGGATTATTATTTACTATTTACTTAATGCTAAATGGTGCCGAACGCTTTGCAGTTGAATTAATACGTGTAAACACAACTTACAATATTATGGGTGGCATTACACAAGCGCAGATAATTTCTACACTTATATTTTTAATAGGCTTAATTTTTACAATTAAATTAAGTAGCAAAAAGCCGCAAATAGTTTCCTAATCTCTTCCTCTCTTTAACATTATGTCGATATCAATATAATATAGCATTTTGAATTGTGGCATTTCCAATAAAAATGGTGCTAACGCTTTATTTTCAACTACACACTTTCTTCCGTTTTTGCTTTGGCTAATTCCATCGCAAAATCAATGTATTCTTTGTGTACGGCAGTAAACACAAATTTTTGATTGCCAGTTTTATCTATAATATTTCGGCGGTGAAGCGTATCTAAAAATTCGGCACGGCTAGCGTTGTCCTTAAGCTTGCTATTATTTTTTATAACCTCTATGTATGCAGAGTTATCGAAGTATTCGTTGATGCTTGCATACTCAAATTCTGAGTAGTTTATAAGGTCTAAAAAGTTGCGCCCGTCTTTGTCTAACTCATAGCAAAGTATTGCAAAAAATATGCACACATCGCGGCTAAGCATCTCATTTGTTTCTTCGCTGCACAAAAATGCGTAATCGTTTTTTACAATTAAATCGTGCCCAAACGATGCCTTAAAAAACAACTCGTATTGGTTTTCTTTTTCTTTTATTTCTAAGAAATTTTTGTTGGTGGCAAGCACAAATTTTCCTGCCATTAAATCGTCAACAATTTGCCTGTGGTTTTTAGAATATTCCATGATTTGATACTGCTATTGTAGGAACTTGTAAAGTGTATTCCTTGGTTTTTAATTTTTGTTTTTTATTTTTTTCGTCAAACTCTAACAATAAATCTTCTTCAAATAAAAGGGTTGTAAGTGCAAATAATTTATCGGTTTCAATGCTTTTATATTCTTCTTTTAAGGTTGTATTGCACCAATTAAAAAAGTTTTCTACTGGCAATTGCTCTTTCAATTTTTCTTTAAAATAATCTTTATTAAAAATCCAATTGTTGCCTCCATCAAAATCATCATCAATAATAATGGCCTCGTCATTCATAAATTGTTCCATGTAAGCCTTGGTGTTTATGGCTACATTACTACTGTAAGGGCTGTATTGTTTGCGCTTGAATAAACTTGGAATTTTAGTTTTGTAAGGATTGCGCAAATAGGTTATAAAGCCTGTGAGTATGCGGCTTTCGGTGCGTATGCGTTCAATAAGTGGCAACAATTCATTGGTCAATATTTTTGATTGTTTTAGCAAATCGTCATTCGTTTGTAATAACTGAATGTACAATTGTTCAAAATTATCTTGTGCTTCTTTGTCATGAAAATTGAGCCTTTTGTTGTTTACAAATTCCGACAAATTATACAATTTATGAATGATGCTTTCAGTATTTGATACATCCAAAATTCGGTTGAGTGGCAATATGTAATAGTCAATCCAATAGCTGGCACGTTGTACTTTTTCGCGGTAATCAATCTTGTCGGCATTGGCTTTTAATGCACGTGTTTGTTCTAATAAACTTAGCGTGTTGTGCTCTACAGTGCTAACAAATTCGCGTACTTCAATGGCTAACGATTTTATGCGTGAGTTTAAAATTGTTACATCGCCATAAATTTCTTCGCGTATTTTTCTGAATAATTCTGTAATAGAATGGTTGTATTTTTCAATGTGCTCAGGCAATAACGGGCGAAATTCTTCTAACACAAATTTCAGGAAATGAAAATATTCGGGGCGCAATTCAAAGTCGCCCCCAACGTTACGCACCAAGCGATATTCTTGTAATTGTTTTTCAATATGGCTACCACCTTTTTCGTAAATGGCACTCGCGCTTTCTTTGCGAATGATGCCGTCGGCAAGTTGCACATCAAACAAATCTCTAATACTATCAAAGTATTCGAGTGTGAAACGTATGATTGTTTTTGGGTCTATTCTCATTTTCTTTCTTAGTTCTATGGTTATCTGCTTTTAAACTTTGAACATTAAGCCACCGCTTCATTTTTCTCACTCACAATTGCATGTATATTTTCGTTAATATTTATTTTCCCTTTTGATGGATAAATGAAATAATACTTATTGAAACCAGGTATAGAATCGGGTGCTGCAAATATTGGAATAAAGTGATGCTCTCTACAAAAATTAACCAACTCGGGGCGGTTCTGTTTGTCAATTGTTGCCACCTCGTCAATAAACAAAGCAATCTTATTTTGTTCATCATTTATTGCCAATCTGTTAATGATTGACATAATAATTATCAAACGAATCATCCTATCGGTACCATCACTTTCCACTTGGTTGGCAAGGTCAACACTCTTTGTATTGCCTTTGGTTTCAAGCGTTAAACCAATATCAAATAATTCATCAAACTCAACTTTGCGGCCAGTATCTAAATAATTATTCAATACTTTTAAGTTTTCTTCTTGACTAAAATCTAACATCAACTGCCCACTCATGTCTTGTATCTCACTAATAAGGCGCAGTTCGTTAATTACACGCGTATTGTCTTTTAGTTCAATTTTCAATGATTCAATATCCGAAATTCTGGTTTTAGAAAGTTTTGTATTGAATTTATTGTACATAAATTGTTTAAACTCTTCGTATCGCTTAAGCATCTGATATGCAGGATTGGCGAACTGTGTAGAGATGCTTGCCAACAAACCATCAATAGATTTTTCTTTGTCTTGCAAGCAGGCTAACTCCTCTTCTATATATTCTATAAAAGCTCTTTCGTCGGCACTTTGGTTTTTGGTTTTGTGTTTTAATTGCTCAAATGTTTTGTCTTTTGTAACCTTCAATTCTAACACATCTTTTCGTAGGTTTTCTATCTTAAAATGTATTACATCTAAGCTCTCAGTTGTTTCATAAGTTTGTGCTGTAATATTAATTTCTTCAATGGCTTGTTTGCGCTGAATGAGTTGTGTTTTACGCTCTTCCATCTTGCGTTTGCCATCTTGCATGCTATCTAAAAACTGTTGGTGTTTTACAATTTTTTGTATCAACTCCGTCAATTCTTTTTCTACGTTTTCTTTTTCCTTTTTTCTATCAGTAACAATGCCTTGCAGTTTCAAAAATTCTTTTTCTAAACTTGGTAGTTGTTTTATTTTTTTGAGTTTTTCTTTGATGTCCTCAACTTGCTTGCGCAGAATTTCTAATTGCTTGTTAGCACTTTCCAAATCTTGTGCAATCACTAATAATTGCTCATTGTTTTTTAGTTCGGCTTTTAACTCTTTTAGTTCGGCTTTTAGTTCTTCAACAGTTCTAAAGGAATCTATTTCTATGTTTTTAGAAATATCAATTTCGCCATCAAATATTTTTAAAGTTTTCTTGTTGGTTTTTGTAATTTTTTTGATTACTGCACTTGCTGGCAAACTGCTTATTTGATTGGCAAACACAGCATTTAAAAGTTTACGGTCTTCTTTGTTATCGGCAATATTATGAATCAATAAATTGTCATAATTTTTAACTTGTTCATTCAGCAATTTTATTTCTTTATCAAGCCTTTGTATTTTGGCTTGCAATTGCAAACTGCTCAAACCTTGATTCTCAATAATTACAATTCGGGCTTCAATTTCTTTGCGTTGCTTGTCTAAATTATCTTGCTGCTGTTTCAAAAAACTTGGGTCTTCAAAAGCCTTAATTTCATCAATCAAATGCTTTTTTTCTGCACTTAATTTTATATCGGAATTTATTTCAAAATCTTTTTGCCCAATTTGCCTATTTAGTTCTTGTTTTTGAGGTTCAAGTGTTTCGTTTATTTCATTCAATACTTTGCGAATATCAGTTTCGCGGTTCAAAATAGTTTCGTCTAACTCGGGCACTGCCACTTGGTATTGCTTATTGAAAGCATATTTTAAACCAGCTATCACATCAATTTTTCCGTAGTATTGATTTACCACTTCTCTAAACTGCGAAAAGTCGGGCGAAATAGCTTTTACACTTTTTATTTCGTCATTAATACGAAGTAAATCACTGAGTTCTTTTTTGTTTTTTTGAGAGAAATTTACAACTTCATTTTCACGGTTATCGGCAATAATTAAACTCTCTTTTAAGGTTTTATTTGTAATTAATTTTGAGTTAATTAAAAAGCGATAAACCTTTGAAAAATTATTACTTAAACCATCCGATTTTACGGTATCTTCTAGCCATACCGCCGATTCGTTTTTGCGCCCACGTTGGTAAATTTGCGCAAATACTTCACTCTTATTTTTAAACTGAAAAAACTCAACTTTTTCGGCAACTAATTTTTCTTTTACCTCATCAAACTTAAGTAAACGTTGCGTGCCAGCATCATTATTAAAAAAATAATTATCGCTGTATCCGCAGTTTAATTTATAGTATTCAAGGTCGTAATCAGCATCGCGCTTTACCAAAATACAATACTGCGCAGTTTTGTTAATTTCAAACACAATAAAACTTTGGTTTAAGCTCGGAAAATAGTGGTCAATAGTTTCCTTGTTGCCTTTACGGCCGCCGCTAAAGCTCATTTTTTGTCCATCAATTATAAACAAAAAGTTAAGTGCATAAATCAATGTACTTTTACCAATATTATTGGGGCCAACCAATTGTAATGAGTCAATATTTTCTAAATTAACTGTGGCTCTACCATAAACTTTAGAGTTAAGGATTGTAATCTTACTTAGCATTTTCTAATCTTTTAAAACATTCAAAGATAATTGCATAAAATGTTTCTTAAAAAATAGATATTGACAAATAATTAACAATGGTTTTGGGTGGGGTGGTGAATGAGAATATTAATTGAAGCAATTATCATTTCTCATAAAAGTGCATTTCTATTATGTGTTCATGCACCTTGGGTGGTAAAAAGTATCGAATATCTTTTTTGTTTTTTATTGCGTTACGAATAAAAGTTGATGAAATTTCAACTATCGGTGCATCTGTAATTTGTATGTTTCCCTTGCCGAAAATTTCATCCGTTTCATCAATTTCAAATCCTGCACGTGGGTAAACCAATATTGGATATTTTTCAAGTATTACTTCGTAGTTTTTCCATTTGTTAAAACTTTTCAAATTATCGGCACCCATAATAATTGTAAATTCTTTGGTAGGATATTTTTCTTGGAGAGCCGCCAAAGTATGAATGGTATATGATGGTTGTGGCAAGTGAAATTCTATTGAAGAGGCTTTCATTTTTGGCATATCATCAATAGCAACATTCACCATATACAAGCGTTGCTTATCATTCAACAACGTTTTTTTTTCTTTGTGCGGATTGTGCGGACTTACTACAAACCATAATTCATCAATGTTTTGAAAACTCAACATGTAGTTTGCCAAAATTAAATGCCCTGCATGTATTGGGTTAAATGAGCCAAAAAATAAGCCAATCATTTTAGTTTTTGGTATTAAAATTATTGTTTCTAAAAATATTTTGAACCGGTATTATTGAAGCAATAAAGCCTATTACAAAAACAGAAATTGCCACATACAGTACATCAACAAAAATAATTTTTACAGGATAAGCATCTACCACAAAACTGCCTTCACCATTAAACTGCAACAGCCCAAATTGCTGTTGCGCAAAGCACACGGCAAGTCCTAAAACAGTGCCTATAACAATGCCCGAAGCAGTAATTATGAGTCCGTTAAAAACAAATATTTGCTTAATTAATTTTGTGTTAGCACCAAAACTTTTCATTATAAAAATATCGTGTTGCTTGTCTATAATAAGCATAGTAAGTGCGCCTGTTAAATTAAATGTTGCAATAATTAATATAAAAAGTAGGATAAAAAACACAGCCCATTTTTCTGCTTTCATTACTTTATAAATAAAATTGTGCTGCTGAAATCGGTTTTTCACTTCGTAATTACTACCTAATTTATTGCTAATTTCAGCACAAACTTCATCAACATTTGTGTTTGAATTTACGTAAATTTCTAAACTACTAATTTGGTTATTTGTCTCAAAAAAACGCTGTGCAAATTGCAGTGGTACTATTACATATTTAACATCAAACTCTTGCTGAATTGAAAATATGCCGCCGATATTAATTCCTTCTATTTTAAAGGCATTAGCGGGGTTTATATTAATATTTGTAACATCTTTATTCGGATAATATATACTTAAAGGTTCGTTGGCACTTTCGGTATTTAACGATAATTTATCGGCAACGCCAGCACCCAAAACCGCAAATGAAACACCATCAATCAATAGATTTTTATAACCAGTTGTTATACCATTTTTAATGCCGCTTCTTTCAAAAATATTTTCATCAATACCTTTAATTGTGGCAATGTATTGTTGTTGTTTGTACTTAAGTAAAACATTTTCTTCAACTGATTTACCTATTGCTTCAATACCATTAATACTTGCAATTTTTGATTTATCGTAATTAAAAGTTTTTCCAATTTTAGATGTAACTTTAATGTCAGGGTCAAACTGGTTAAACATACTTATTACCAAACCTTCAAAGCCATTGAAAACACTGAGTACAACAATTAAAGCGAATGTGCCAATGGCAATTGCAATGGTTGTAATTAATGAAATAATATGAATAGCGCGCTTCGATTTTTTTGTAAAAAAATATTTGCTTGCAATTGAAAGTGGTAGTTTAAACAACAAAATATTTTAATCTATTTTCCGATATTTAATGAACAAAATAAATGAAAAAATTAGAAAGGCGCTTCATCCGAATCCATATTATTTATACGTGACGAAATAGTTATTGAAGGCGGATTTGAACCATCAAAATCTTCATTAGGGCTCATGCGCGAAGAGTAACTATCTGTGATATCTTTTGATGATAAATCTTCGAATTTTGCCAACTCATTTATAAAGCGCAATGGTATTTCTTCTAACGCACCATTTCTATGTTTTGCAATAATTATTTTAGCCATGTTGGCTGTAGATTGCCCATTTTCATCCTCTGTAATTCCGTAATATTCTGGGCGATAAATAAATGTAACCATATCAGCATCTTGCTCAATAGCACCCGATTCACGTAAATCACTCAACATTGGTTTTTTGTCGCCACCACGTGTTTCAACGCTCCTATTTAATTGCGAAAGTGCTAAAATTGGAACATTTAATTCCTTGGCAATACCTTTGAGGGAGCGTGAAATCATGCTAATTTCTTGCTCACGGTTTCCTTTGTTATCAGTACCCGCTGTCATCAATTGCAGGTAATCTATTATGATAACCGAAATGTTGTGTTGCGCTTTTAATCGTCGGCATTTTGCACGTAATTCAAATATATTTATAGCTGGTGTATCATCAATAAATATAGGTGCTTCGGCTAATTTGCCAATTTTACTGTGTAACATTTGCATCTCATAAGGTTCTAAAGTTCCTTTTTTCAACTTATCGGCTGGTATTGCTGTTTCCGAAGATATTAAACGATTTACCAATTGCACACTACTCATCTCCAACGAAAACACAGCTACAGCCCTATTAAAATCAACTGCAATGTTGCGTGTAAGCGAAAGTACAAAAGCTGTTTTACCCATGCCGGGCCTTGCAGCAACAATTATTAAATCGCTATTTTGCCATCCACCCGTTACACGGTCAAGGGCTGTAAATCCTGATGGTACGCCGCTTACACCGTCTTCGCGCAACCTTGCTTTTTCAATATCATCAATGGCTTGTTTTATTAAAACCGCCATACTATCATAGTTTTTACGGATGTTATTTTCGGCAATTGCAAAAAGATTACTTTCGGCACGGTCAAGCAATTCAAACACATCACTCGTGTCTTCAAAAGCTTCGCGCAGGGTTTCGGACGAAATACGAATAAGTTCGCGTTGAATAAATTTTTGCGAAACAATACGTGCATGAAATTCAATGTTGGCAGCACTTGCCACCCTACTTGTAAGTTGCGTAATATAATATGCGCCACCTGCAATTTCTAACGTACCACTTTTGCGTAATTGGTTGGTAACAGTAAGTAAATCTATTGCCTGATTTTTTATAAAAAGCTCATTTATTGCTTTAAAAATTTCTTTGTGTGACTCTTTATAAAACGATTCGGGTTTTATAATATCCATTACTGCGTCGGTAGCAGTTTTTTCTAACATTAAAGCACCAAGTACAGCTTCTTCTAAGTCAATTGCTTGTGGTGGTATTTTGCCAAACTCATTACTAACATTACTAATATCGAATGCACGTTTTTTTCGTTTTTCAAATGCGGGGTTACTTGTAAATTCCATGCTTCAAAAATACTAATGCAAAGCGTTTTTTTTAATTATTAATTAACAATTTGCACTTCAAAAATACACTTCACTATTTTTGAGGCGTTTATACATTTTGTTGAAAACTGAATTAGGTAAAAACTTATTTTTGTATAAGGAGAGGTAAACGGCTTTATATTACTGCATCTTTCATGCTTAGCTGAATTCTATTTCGTGGAATATCAATATCAATAACTTTTACTTTTATGTGTTGTCCTACCTTTACATGTTCGGCAGCATTGCTAATATACTCGTTGGCTATATTACTTAAATGTACAAGTCCGTCTTGGTGCACACCAATATCTACAAAGCATCCGAATGATGTAATATTTGTAACCACACCGTTTAAAATTAGGCCTTGCGTAAGGTGTTCCACTTTGTAAATATTAGGTGCAAAAGTAATTTTTGTAAATTTTTTGCGAGGGTCACGTCCGGGCTTCATTAGTTCGGCTGCCACATCATTTAGCGTTAACAAGCCAACTTCGTCATCCACATATTTTGATAGGTTTATTGTTTCAATTTTTTTCTCAGCTACAAATGTTTGTAAATCTTGGTTATTGTCTTTCGCAATTTTATTAACAAGGTTATACCTTTCGGGATGCACTGCTGTGTTGTCCAATATATTTTTACTGTTCGGAATTCTTAAAAAACCAGCGCATTGCGTGTAGGCAAATTGGCCTAAACGTGGCACATCCAGCAATTCTTGACGGGATTCAAATTCTCCATTTTCTTTTCTAAATTCAACAATATTTTTTGCCAATACAGGGCCAATGCCCGAAACGTAACCAAGCAATTCTTTACTTGCAGTATTGAGGTTAATGCCAACTGCATTAACACAGCTACTTACTACATTCGTTAGTTTTTCGTCCAATAAATTTGCATCAACATCATGTTGGTATTGCCCAACGCCAATTGATTTAGGTTCTATTTTTACTAACTCTGCCAATGGGTCAATGAGCCTACGCCCAATAGAAATGGCACTCCGAACAGTAATATCATAGTCCCCAAACTCTTGCCTTGCTTCTGCCGAACCCGAATATATTGACGCTCCATTTTCATTCACCATCACCACAATAATTTCATTTGGCAATTTCATATTTTTTATAAACTCCTCTGTTTCTCGGCCTGCTGTGCCATTGCCAATCGCAATGGCTTCAATTTTAAATACTTCTAATTTGTTGTAAATTTTTTGTCGGGCGGCTGCTGCTTGCTCCTTGCTTAAAAACGGAAAAATAGTTTCGTTGTTTAATAAATTTCCGTTGCCATCAAGGCATACAACTTTGCAGCCAGTGCGGAAACCGGGGTCAATAGCCAATACATTTTTTTTGCCCAAAGGTGCTGCCATTAGCAGTTGTTTTACATTATCTGCAAATACTTCTACCGAATCTAAATTGGCTTTTTGTCTATAATATTCTAAAGTTTCGTTTTCTAAAGAAGGTTTTAATAAGCGCTTAAAAGAGTCGGCAACACTCGTTTTTAAAATTGTTGTATTGGTATTATTTCTAATAATTATTCTCTCAATTAAATACAAGGCATCTTCCTCATTTGGTATTACATTCAACTTTACAAAGCCCTCATTAAAAGCCCTCAAAATAGCCATTAACCTGTGTGCTTTTATTTTTAAGATAGGCTCTGATATATCAAAATAATCTTTGTATTTAATAGCTTCTTGCTCTTTTGCTTTTATAAGTTTTGTGCTGATAGTTGCTTTATGTAAAAACAAATTTCTTACCACATTTCTTACCTGCGCATTTTCATTAATACGTTCGGCAATAATGTCGCTTGCACCTTGCACAGCGGCTTCCGTAGTCTTAATACTCGCGTTTAGGAACTTTGCAATTTGCTCGGTGCTAATTCTACTATTCTGCAAAATAAATAAATTTGCTAAAGGTTCTAATCCGTTTTCAATAGCAGTTGTTGCCCGTGTTTTGCGCTTTGGTTTAAATGGTAAATAAATATCTTCTAATTCATTAATTGTAGTTGCGGCATATAGCAGTTTTTCAATTTCGGGTGTTATGCAATTTTGTTCGGTAATGGCCGCTATCACAAACTGTTTTCGTTTTTCAAATGCAGTAATTTCTTTTTGTAAAACCTGTATTTGTTCTATTTGAACTTCATCCAAATTATATGTTTTCTCTTTTCTGTAACGGGCTATAAATGGTATGGTACAGCCTTCGGACAATAGCTGTAGGCTGTTAGCAACTTGTTTTTGTGTAATTGATAACTTGTTGGCAATAATATTTGAGATGTCCATTATTTATTGAGGCGTTTGTTTATAATTTGAGAATAATTTTCGTTTAAAAAATTGATTCAAATTTGAAATTGAAAATATCACTTAGCACGTCTTTGTCTTCTCTTTGCACTAATAGGTATTCTTTAACCAAGTAGCATGCACTCCATTGTTATTCCAACTATCATGGTCAATTTAATAAGCATTTATTCGTTTTTTCTACCTATTAAAAACAGAAACTTAACATGACGATGCTGTAACAATTGAAACCATAATTACAAAAAATTGCATTTGGTAATTGTAAAACAAATTTTGAATGTTTCTATTTCTTTACTATAATTATTTTGGCTTAGTAATAACTTATATGAAATGATTAACTATAATTTTTCTGGTTATTACACTTAGTAAAACCTAAAGTTTTTATAGATATTAGTTTAGTATTAGTTCTGCCAATATAACTTTTGCCTCTAATTCAGTTTTGTGATTAGGCATATTTGCCTCACTACTATTTTAATAAAATAACCCTTTTACAATTGCAGTTAAAATAGAGAAGTAACGACATGCATGAATAATAACATTCTCACTTGTCGTATAATAAAGAAGAACAATTCAACAATAAAACAAAAACCCTCAAACCTTTGCAGGTTGAGGGTTTTTGCTACAATCACAATCTAATTATTTAACTTCTATAACCAAATATTTTGAGGTGCTCCAAAACTCTTTTGGGTTTGTTATTTCTAACTTGTCAACCTTCTTCGCTTTTTCATCACCTACTATTTTAAACGTTCCTTGTGGGTGTGTTGATAAAATAGTTGCCTTTTTACAGTTCAGGGCAATGCTAGTTGTTTTTGTAATATCAATTTGAGTAAACATATCTTTTCTCAAATTATTCTGCACTTTCATACTTTTGCCCATACCAATAAAACCGCCTTCTTTTGCAATAATTCCTTTTTTAATTAACTCTTTTGAAACGCCAGTTAAGTAATAAGCTGTATTTAGTTCAACTGTCTTTTGTGTGCTTTCTTCTTCTTTAGTTTTCAAATTAGTAGTAAGTCCATCAATATCAATTTTCAATTTTTCCAACTGTCCTTTAAGCTCAGCCAATTCCTTGTCTTTGCTATCCACTTGCGCTGTTAGGCGTTCAATTACTTTTTGCATTTCGGCAATTGTACTATCGGCTTGCATGCCATTCATTTGTGCGCGTTTTAGCTTTGCGCTGAGTGATGCGATAGCACCACGGTTGCGTGCCATAAACTCATAAATACTTTGAATACTCTGCTTTATTTGCTCCTTTTTATTTTCTGTATCCTCTGCCCTGCTTGATTCTATAATCATCTTTTCTTTCATTTTAATAGAATCCAAATTGTCTTGAATTTCATTAAATGCACCCATAAACATTTTGCTGGTGCTGTCTTGTGCAGCTAATTTTTTATATAAGTCGCTGTTGATAAGAGCCAAACTATCGGCCTCTCTATTTTTTTCGGGTGCTTTATTCTCATTACAAGAAATAATAAAAAAGCTTGAAAAAAATATAATTGAAAAGATTATTTTTTTCATCATGTAATATTTATGGTACAAAACTATTTATTAAACATATTTGTATTTTAAAAATGAAAATAATTATGAACACTAAAAAGTTTACAACATTTTGTATAGTAATCTTATTTACTAATTTGTGTTTCGCACAAAAACCTCAAATAATTGCTGGCCCTATGCTAGGTTATGTAGAACACCGCGAAGTGGAACTCTGGCTTGAGGTTAGCCGCAATACACCGCGAGTGACTATTGTTTTTCATCCCACAAACAATCCAAAATTAATCAGAAAAATTGAAAAGTACCCCGATTTTTCAAATGGATTTACTACGCTTAAAATTGTATTAGATAACCTTGAACCGGGCTTAGAGTATGAATATGAAGTGTATTTGATTGAAGATAAAATTCTAATGCCTTTTGAAACAAAATTTGCAACAAAAAAATTATGGGAATGGCGCGAACCTGCTCCAGAATTTTCACTGCTTTTTGGTAGTTGTGTTTATATTAATGATAGTGCGTATGATAGGCCAGGCAAGCCTTATGGCAGTTCGTTAAAAATTTTGAATAGCATGGAAAATATCAAAAGCGATTTTATTTTGTGGGGCGGCGACAATGTGTATTTGCGCGAAGCAGACTATAGCAGCGAGTCGGGAATAAAATATAGGTACCGAAAAAATTTTGCTACAACAGAATTTCAAAAACTACGTGCAAGTAGGGCAAACTATGCTTTGTGGGATGACCATGATTACGGAAACAATGATGGTGATGCTACTTTTGAATTAGCGAATGTGAGTTATGATTGCTTTAAAAATTATTGGGCAAACAAAACTTTTGGCGAAGAGGGCAAAGGTATTTATACTAAAATAAAGTGGGCCGATTGTGAATTTTTGCTATTGGATGCACGCACTTTCAGAAGTCCTAACGATTTGCCCGATAGCATACATGGTAAACCAAATGTCGAAAAAAATTTCTTAGGCGATAAGCAAATGTTGTGGCTCAAAAATAATTTAGTAGCCTCAAAAGCAACCTTTAAATTTATAGTAAATGGAGGGCAAGTATTAAACCCTATTGCCGATAAAGAATGCTGGCAGCACTACCCAAAAGAGTATTTTGAATTGACAAATTTTATAAAAGACAACGCCATTTCGGGCATTGTATTTTTAACTGGTGATAGGCATTTTACAGAAATGCAAAAAGTAAAAAATATTGCAAAATATCCATTATATGATTTTACATGTTCAAGCATTACAAGCGGAATTTACGACATCTCTAAAAAGAAAGAATTTATAAGCCCAACGCGTGTTGAGGGTAGTTTATTGATGGAAAATAATTTTTCGAAAATAAGTGTTACGGGAGCAAAAAATAACCGCAAAATTATTTTTGAAACCTTTGGTGTAGATGGTACAAAAAAATGGAATTTTGAAGTAAATGAAAATGAATTGAAGTAGCACATAACTTTAGGTTATCCGCTTATTCACATAAATTACTACTATACTTTTCTTAAAAATCATTCAATCAAAAAGAAATTATTAACACCCATTGTTCATAGTTTATTTTAGTGCCAATAATATTTTTAGTAATTTTGGTAAACCAAAAATTTGATAGCTTATGTTTGAAGAAAATGAAGATAACCAAAACCGCGACGTAATAGCATTGTTAAACAAGTTTGAACAAATGATAAAAGAAAACAAAACTTTATTTTTTGATGTAGAAGATTTTGAAGAAATTATTGACAATTATGTTGACAAGCGTAATTTATCAAAAGCACTTTACGCTTCTAAAATTGCTGTTAGCCAGCACCCTTATACTGTGAGTTTATTAATAAAGCAATCGCAATTGTATGCGGCATCTAACAATATAAACAAGGCAATTGAAGTGCTTAACAAAGCCGAAAATTTTGAACCTAATAACTCCGAAATATTTATTACGCGTGGCGGCATTTTTAGCCAAATGAATAAATACGACGAAGCCATTGAAAGCTATAAAAGCGGTTTGCAAAACGCAATAGAAAAAGACGAAATTTATATGTTCATTGCCTTTGAATACCAAAATAAATTAGACTATACGTCATCAATAAAATATTTAAAAAAAGCATTAAAAGTAAATCCTGACAATGAGTTTGCTTTATACGAACTTGCATTTTGCTTTGCTACTATCGACAAAGAAGACGAAGCAATTATTTTTTACCAGCAATTTATTGACGAAAATCCCTACTCACAAATAGCTTGGTACAACTTAGGCGTTAGCTATATAAAAAATGATTTATACAAAAAATCAATCGACGCTTTTGACTATGCAATTGCCATTGATGAAACATTTTCATCGGCATGGTTTACCATGGGCAATGCACTTTCGTGTTTAGATAGAAATGACGAGGCTCTTGCTTGTTACAGTAAAACGTTGGAGTATGAAACCCCTGATGCCATTGTGCTTTTTTACATTGGAGAAAGTCTCGAAAAATTAGGCCGATTAGATGAGGCAATGACTAATTATCAAAAGTCGTTAGAGTTAGATAATAATTTTACAGATTCATATATTGGTATTAGCAGCGTGCAACAAGAACGCGGCGAAATGAAAGAGGCAATTAAAAGCATAGAACTAGCCATTTCATTAAGTAAAGATAATATTGACTATTGGTATTTGTATGCCGAGGTGCTTGAAAATGCCGATTGTATTGATGATGCTGAATTTGCTTATCGCAAAGTAATAGAATTAAGCCCGCTTGAAGCTGATGCTTGGTTAGACTTTAGCGACATGCTTTTTAATGAAGAGAGAAATGTGGATGCGCTACTAGTTATTAACGAAGCTATTAATATTATGCCCCAAAATTTTGAACTTAAGTATAGGAGGGCAACCTACTTTTTGTTGAACAACAAACCCAAAGAAGGATTAATATTATTAGAAGAATGTTTGCAATCAAACTTTGAAAGCCACATAGAATTCTTGGCCTATAATGATGATTTATTGCAACTAAATGATGTAATGAATTTGATTGAAACTTACAGGGTATAAATATTTTTGTTTGGTAATTAATATTCAAAAATATTTTATTCAGTTAAGTCAGATACCGCTACAGCACTGCCGGTAACGCTTGCAATAAAAATATCATTCATACTTGGTACAATTTCATTCAATGAAAAAACCTCTACCACATCAATAATGTTTTTTAGTAAACTGTTGGGTGTATTGCCATTTAGCAACCTAATGCGCGCAATAATATTATCGTTTCGTTGTTGATGTGTTAGCACTTCAAAACCACCCCACATGCTATTAGAAAAAGTCATTAAACTACCTTTAAATTCAACATCGTAAACATTGGTTGAATACTTCTTTTTTATTTCTCTAACATTACCATCGAGCACTTTTTCACTCTTATTTATCAAAGCAATGTTGTCGCACAATTCCTCTACACTACCCATATTGTGTGTTGATAAAACAATGGTAGTACCCTTCTTTTTTAATTCTAAAATTTCGTTCTTTATAATGTTGGCATTTATAGGGTCAAATCCACTAAAAGGCTCATCCAAAATAAGAAATTCGGGTTCGTGTAAAATTGAAATAATAAACTGCACTTTTTGCTGCATTCCTTTGCTCAAGTCCTCAATCTTTTTTTTCCACCAACTTTGAATTTCGTATTTCTCAAACCAATATTTTAGTTTTTGTTTGGCATCATTTTCAGTTAAGCCTTTTAGTTGCGCCAAATACAAAGCCTGTTCGCCCAACTCCATTTTTTTATACAAGCCACGCTCTTCGGGCAGGTAGCCAAACAATGCAATGTGCTTTTGTGATAGTTTTTCGCCTGCAAAATAAAGTTCACCTGAATCGGGTGCTGTTATTTGGTTTATTATTCTTATTAATGATGTTTTGCCAGCTCCATTAGGGCCAAGTAATCCATAGATGGTATTACGCGGAACACTAATACTCACGTCATTTAAAGCCGTGTGATTTGCGTATCGTTTTACAATATTTTTTGCTACAAATAAATCACTCATAATTTCTATAATTTTTAGCAAAGAAAATATTTTTTGCTTGTAAGTACCGCAAAAATTTGCGTTTCAAAATTATCAACAGGCAATGTTCTTTAAATATTAATTTGGAAACAAAATTTTTTAGGACAGCTTTTCCAAAGAACAATTACGAAAATATATTCTTTTCGATACCAAAATAATATTTGTATTTTGGGCTTCATCACACAAATAATATTATGATAGTTCTTAAATTTGGAGGCACTTCTTTGTTGAATGCCCAACGTATAGTTGGGGTTGCAAAAATTGTTGCCAATGCACATAAAAAAGATAAAAATTTAGCGGTAGTTTTTTCTGCTTTTGGCGGAGTTACCGACGAGTTAATTAAGCTCAGCGAAATGGCTGCGGCTCAAAACAAAGAATACACAAAAGTATTCGAGGCGGTAAAGCAAAGGCACACCAATACTTGCAAAGAGTTAGGTTTAGCGGGCGATAAAAACCTTAATACGTTTTTGAATGAGAAATTTCTTGAACTAAATAATATTTTGAAAGGTGTTTTTTTGGTGCGCGAACTTTCTAAACGAACCCTCGATTTTATAATTGGGCATGGTGAAATTTTATCAACCAAAATAGTGCACCATTATTTTAATACACAAAAATTAAATTCAAACTTTTTAGATGCAAGAACAATTATAAAAACGGATGAAAATTTTGGTAATGCAATAGTAAACTTCACAACGAGTAATAAATTAATAAAAGCATATTTTGCATCATCAAAAAAAATAGAATGTGTTACAGGTTTTGTGGCAAGCACCGCCAACAATGAGGCTACAACACTTGGGCGCGGCGGTTCCGACTACACAGCCGCTATTATTGGTGCAGCATTATTAGCAAATGAAATTCAAATTTGGACTGATGTGGATGGCGTTCTTACTGCCGACCCTCGCAAAGTGCGCAAAGCATTTTCGGTGGCCGCTATGAGTTACGAAGAAGCCATGGAAATGAGTCATTTTGGCGCCAAAGTAATTCATCCGCCAACCATTCAACCAGCATTAGAAAAAGGTATTCCGTTGTGGATAAAAAATACATTTAACCCCACACATCCTGGCACATTGGTATCTACAAAAAATACTGATAAAGTGTATATGGTAAAAGGCATTTCATCAATTGATGATGTAGCGTTATTAACTTTGCAAGGCTCAGGTATGGTAGGTGTTGCAGGCATTTCGGCAAGGTTATTTAATGCACTTTCGAAAGCCAAAATAAATGTAATAATGATTACGCAGGGCAGCAGCGAACACACCATAAGTTTTGCCGTAAAACCTATAGATGCAACCAATGCAAAAGAAGCTATTGAGGCGGCTTTTGAACTAGAAATAAAAGTAAAAATAATTGACAAAGTAAGGGTAGAAGAACAGCTAAGTATTGTTGCCATTATTGGCGAAAATATGCGCAATACACCGGGTGTTTCGGGGCGTTTGTTTCAGGCTTTAGGCAAAAACGGAATTAGCGTTGTAGCCACGGCACAAGGCTCTTCTGAACTAAATATTTCGGTGGTAATACACAAACCCGATTTGAACAAAGCACTAAATACATTGCACCAAGCTTTTTTTTTGAGTGATGTAAAAACCCTTAATGTATTTTTGGTTGGCATTGGTTTAATAGGAAAAACACTATTAACACAAATAGAAAAACAGAACCAATTTCTAAAGCAGCACAGAGGCATTGAAGTTGTAATTGCTGGCATCGCCAATAGCAAAAAAATGTACATTAATGAAGACGGAATTGCAATAAATAATTATGAAAATGCAATAAAAAATAAAGGCATAAAAACCAATTTGCAACAATTTGTCGCAGAAATAAAGCACCTTAATTTGGCGCAAAGCATTTTTGTTGATTGTACCTCAAATGCTGACGTAGTAGCACACTACGAAGATATTTTAAGTGCAAGTGTTTCTATTGTTACACCCAATAAATTAGCGAATAGCGGCAAACAAACACAATACAATAAATTAATAAGTATAGCCAAAAAACGCAACGTTCGCTTTTTGTATGAAACCAATGTTGGCGCAGGTTTACCAGTAATAAATACATTAAAAGATTTGATGAATAGCGGAGATAAAATTATAAATATTGAAGCAATTTTATCGGGCACACTTTCATTTATTTTTAATAATTATGTGAGTGGTACATCATTTAGTAACATTGTGTTGCAAGCCAAACAAAAAGGCTACACAGAACCCGACCCTCGCGACGATTTAAGCGGAATGGATGTTGCCCGAAAACTACTAATATTGAGCCGCGAAACTGGTTTAGAACTAGAAATAAAAGACATTGCAATTGAACAAATTTTGCCAACCAATTGCCTAAAAGCAAAATCTATTGACGAGTTTTTTGTGGCATTAAAAAATGCAGATTCACATTTTGAAAAACTACGAAATGAAGCTGCACAAAAAAATAACGTATTGCGTTTTATCGCTTCATTAAATAACGGAAAAGCCACCATTAAATTAATGCAGGTTGATAGCACACATCCGTTTTATAATCTTTCGGGTAGCGATAACATTATATCATTTACTACCGAACGTTACCATGATAGACCACTGGTTGTAAAAGGCCCCGGCGCAGGTGCCGAGGTTACTGCCGCTGGCGTTTTTGCAGAAATTATTAGTATCGGAAATTTTATTGAGTAAGTAGAAAACCGGAATTAGACCCACAAAAAAAGCTGCGAGAATATTCTCACAGCTTTTTTGTATGAAAGCAAAATTTTACATTTTATTTTAAACCCATTTCGTCGTAAGAAGGAACAGATAATGAAGTTGGAGCAAGGCTTATAACAACATCTTTAGATGCACCACTAAGGTTTATCACTACATTATTTGTGTTATCAAAACCAAATGAACTAACATTTGCTGTAAAGCTAACAGAATTAACGGTGCTTAAATTTACATAACCATTAATGTCAGCCTTCACAAAGGTAAGTTTATTGTTTGCGGTTTTTACAATTACATTTGCGAACGGAACCGTTTCTTTTGTTTGAGCATCAACAACACGTAAACCATAAGTTTTAATGCTGCATGTTGCATCTAATTTTTTTGAAACTTTGTTACTTTTAGCACTTAAGTTAGTTACTACTAAAATTGCTGCTATTGCTAAGGTTAAAAAATTTGCTTTCATTTTATATATTTTTAATTGATATTATTTTGTTTTTGCTTCGACAAACATACATTAAATTACGCTTAATTTGCAAGTGCAATTCGGTGGCTTTTTCAAAATATTACTTGATTTGTATTTAAGATATTGATAATCAATGAAATAAATTTGCAAAAATCATTTACAACAAGCCATTTCTATCGACAAAATGAAATTTATTTAGATGAATACCTATTCTTTTTCGCTTAATATTGAGGTGCAAAAATATATTTGCCTCATTTGCAAGTACCAATTCGTGTTTTGAATAGACAAATAGAACCAATTATTTATTACCCAGCCATTCTTTGAAAGCAACGGCTTTTTCGCGGCTAATAATAATCTCATCGGCAAAATTTGGAGTAATTTTCAGCTTCAATTTCGAATTAAAACTATTTTCAACGCTTAGTATAGCATCAATTTTTACAAGTATTTGCCTATTTGCCCTAAAGAAAAGCATTGGGTTTAAGCTATTTTCCAATTCCTCAATAGTAAACTGCAAAATGTACCTTTCATTATTAATAGTTTTCAAAAATGTTACTTTATCCTCCGAATAAAAATAAGCTATTTCAGCTATGCTCACAGGTATAAACTTGCTGCCCTTATTTACCAAAAAACGTTCTTTGTAATTGGTGTTATTTTGCAACAAAGATTTTATTAAATCATCAAAATTTGGTTTTGCAATACCTTTCAAATTATTGTGTTTTTGAAGCGCAATTTCCAAATCGGGCTTGTTCAAAGGCTTTAACAAGTAATCTATACTGTTTACCTTAAATGCTTTTAGGGCATATTCATCAAAAGCTGTTGTAAAAATTACAGGACAATCAATATCCACTAATTTAAAAATTTCAAAACTCAAGCCATCAGCCAATTGTATGTCCATAAAAATAAGTTCGGGTGCGGGGTTTGCACTCAACCACTTAACTGATTCGCTAATGCTATCGCACACATGCAATACGCTTATTGATTGGTTGCACTCGCCCAATAGTTTTTGCAACCTGCGCGCTGCGGGGTTTTCGTCTTCAATTATTAATACTTTCATTTCTATTTATTAAAGGTAATGACACTTCAAATACGCGGCTATCGTTCTTAATTATTAATGATGCGTTTGTAAAATATTCGTAACGCTTACTTATGTTCTGCAAACCAATGCCAGTGCTACTTTCAACCGAAAGTTTCTTTTGTAAATTATTTTTGATTGTAATGTAGTTTTCTGGTTTTGTTTCAATAATTATTTCGAGAGGATGTGCGCTTGAAATTATATTGTGTTTAATCACATTTTCAACTAATAGTTGGATAGAAAGTGGTGGCATTTGATAGTATAAATATTTACTATCTATATTTTTACTAATAATTAAATTTTTACCAAAGCGTTTTTCAAGCATATAAAAATATGATTGTATAAATTTTAGTTCTTCCTCCAAACTCACTAATTCCTTATTGCTATTAGATAAACCGTATCTGTACACCTGCGATAAATGCTGCACAAATTCAACCGCCTGTTGCTGGTCTTCTTCAATAATAGTGGTTAGTGTATTTAAACTATTAAATAAAAAATGAGGATTTACCTGGTTTTTTAAACTCTCATACTTGCTTTGTAAGGATGCACGTTTATATTGTTGTACTTGTATAATTGATTGTTTCCATAAGCGGAAAAAGTAAACCGTTTCATAGATAGTACTTATAAATATGGTGAAGCCAATACTGATAATTAAATTTGCTTTGAGAACCGCTGGATTTGGAGTCACTGAATTTAGGGCGTGTGCAATATAATAAGAGAGTGAAATGCTTACAGCCAAGGTTGATAAAATACCTGAAAATAATTGAAGTGAAATTCTTGTAAAAGTATTGTGAACATCAGGATATTTTTTTCTAAAAAATGTAATTACAGCATAATTTCCAACCCATATAATTAATGTAAATAAGGTTGTAATCAGTAAATTAATAATGAAGCTGTCTATGTAGCATCTGTTAAAAGGATATTCCCAAAAGTAAGTAATACAAAATGCCAATAGTGGAACTCCAATTATAAAATCAATGTATTTTATTGTTGATAAGTTATGTAAAATCGTCTTCATTAAAAACAAAAATATTTGATTTCAAATGAAATATAATAAACGCGAACAATAAAATTTTTAGTTCCCAAGTGTTGAAATAGGTAACTGAAAAGTAATGCTTGTAGTTTTGTAATTGTATAAAATTACTACGTTTACAATGATTAATTATTATGGATAAACTATTTATTGCCTTACGCTTTATTGCATACACAGGCGTATTTTACATGGCTTACAAACGCAAAAGCCAAACAATATTAATTTTTGCCGCAATGTTGTTAGGTGCCGAAATTGGGTACCTATTTCCAGAAGCATCAAAAAATTTAAAAGTGCTAAGTAGTATTTTTTTAAAATTAATAAAGTGCATTATTGCCCCTTTGTTGTTTTCTACCTTAGTTGTTGGTATTGCAGGCCATTCCAACATAAAACAAATAGGACGTATGGGTTGGAAAAGCCTGGTATATTTTGAAATTGTTACAACCATTGCACTTTTTATTGGCTTATTTGCAATTAATATTACTAAGGCCGGTGTTGGCATTGATATTACCAAAATACAATCTACTACCGATATTCCTAAATTTGAAAAGCAAACCGGAGCAGATATTTTATTACACATTTTTCCTGAAAATATTGCAAAATCAATTGCCGAAGGACAAGTATTACAAATAGTTATTTTTAGCATTCTATTCGGAATTGGGTTGGCTATGGTACGCGAAGAAAAACGCAAACCAATGCTAGATTTTTGCGAGTCGTTGAGTGAAGTAATGTTTAAATTTACGCACATTATTATGCACTATGCACCAATTGGTGTTGGCGCTGCAATTGCTTACACAGTAGGCGGTTTAGGGTTAGATATACTCTGGAATTTATTACAATTATTAGTTACTTTATATGGAGCACTTATAGTTTTTATGTTGCTAGTTTTTGTTCCTGTTGGTTTGATAATAAAACTTCCGTTCAAAAAATTTATATCCGCAATATCAGAACCTGTTGCGTTAGCGTTTGCAACAACCAGCAGCGAAGCCGCATTACCAGGCGCAATGGAAGCAATGGAAAGCATTGGCGTGCCACGCAAAATTGTTGCATTTGTTATGCCAACTGGTTATAGTTTTAACTTGGATGGCACAACATTGTACCTATCATTAGCATCGGTATTTGTTGCACAAGCAGCAGGTATTGAGCTGAGTTTTAGCCAACAATTATTAATGGTTTTTACACTAATGCTTACTAGCAAAGGCGTTGCTGGCGTGCCTCGCGCATCAATGGTTATATTGCTTGGCAGTGTGGCTGCATTTAATTTACCCACCGAACCAGTATTTGTAATTATGGGTATTGATGCACTTATGGACATGGCACGCACCAGCGTAAACGTAATTGGTAACTGCCTTGCAAGTGTTGTAGTTGCTAAATGGGAAGGAGAGTTTAAACCATCCTTGAACGAAAATAATTAAAACCCCAGCGTTAAAATTATACGCCCTGATTGCTTTGGAATATATGTCCTTATAGGTCTTAAATGATTATTTTTGAAGAAGCCTCATTAGTTTGTTTTCTAAAGTGGAGTAATATTACATTAACGTCAACAAAGAGTTAAATAGATTGTATAATTTGTTATAAACCCAAACAAATAAGGCTCTACTATACCAAAGTAAATAAGGTTTCAAATTTTATGTAGTAATATCTTATATGGTCTTATATGGTCACTTTTTAAAAGCCAACTTACTTTAGTACAATTGACAATTTGAAAACCTATTTTGCTTTATTCTAAGGTAAAAAAATCAAAACAACCTTCCGTTTTCTACTTTTATTTGCCTTGCCGGAAATGAAGAAATTACACCCATATCATGGCTAGCCATTAACACTGCACAGCCGTCATTTACCAACGAACGCAAAAGTTCAACTATTTCAGCAGACGATTCAGGGTCTAAATTTCCAGTAGGTTCATCGGCCAAAATTAACTTTGGAGAATTTAATAAGGCACGTGCAATAGCCAATCTTTGTTGTTCGCCACCGCTTAATTGATGTGGCATTTTAGGAGCCTTATTACCAAGCCCGCACATTTGCAAAACCACATTGCAACGCTGTTTCATTTCTGCCGAACTTTTCCAACCTGTAGCTTGCAATACAAACAATAAGTTATCGGTTACATTCCTGTCCCAAAGCAATTGAAAATCTTGAAAAACCATCCCTAATTTCCGGCGAAGTAACGGTATTTCTTTTTTTTTGATTGTTGCCAAATCAAAGCCTGCAATAGTGGCACTGCCTTTTTTTAGTGGTAATTCGGCATATAATGTTTTTAGTAAACTACTTTTGCCAAAACCAGTTTTGCCAACCAAATACACAAATTCTTTTTCTGCAATTTGTAAATTTACATCCGCTAAAATCAGGTTGCTTTGCTGATAAATTGAAGCATTTTTTATATCAATAATATAACTACTCATTTATTAAATTTCTAGTTTTTGCACTTTTCCGAAAGGCATTTCTTGTATAAGTTTCATAAACATTTCTAAGCGTTCATCTTCAAAGCCAAATTTGGCCAACGATTTTTCGGGTCTATCCACCCTAAAATAAGCCTTCAAAGTAAAGTTCTCATCACGCAACTGTATGTAATCAGGAATTTTTGCCTTTCCTTTTATTTTTAGAATATACATTTTTTTATTTTTGCAATGTTAGTAAATGCTTGTAAAAAGCAACTTACTAATTCAATATTTACACAAAATTTATTTTATACTTTTCCAAAAATTATATTAAAAAATGCTACAATTATTTTACACCAAAAACAAAATAGAAGCAGGTTGCGACGAAGCTGGGCGCGGCTGCTTGGCAGGCCCTGTGGTGGCAGCAGCAGTAATTTTGCCAAAAAAATTTAAGAATGAAATGCTTAATGACTCCAAAAAATTAACAGAGAAAGAACGCAATATTTTAAGACCCTTAATTATAGAAAAATGTATTTCTTATGGAGTTGGCATCGTTTGGCAAAATGAAATAGACGAAATAAACATACTAAATGCTTCGTTTTTGGCCATGCACAGAGCTATCAATCAACTAAACAAAAAGCCAGAATTGCTATTGATTGATGGCAATAGGTTTAACGCTTACAATGGCATTGAGCATGTGTGTATCATAAAAGGTGATTCTAAAATAATGTCGATTGCCGCCGCATCAGTTATCGCAAAAACCGAACGCGACAAAATAATGGAAGATTTGCACACCAAATATCCAAAATATAATTGGCAAAAAAACAAAGCTTATCCCACAAAGGAACACCGCAGAGCAATTGAAAAATATGGCGATTGCGAATACCACAGAAAAACGTTTCGCCTGTTGGTTGAAATTAAAATCTAAGCACTAATTCAATAGTACCTTATTTAAACAATTTTTTAAACAGAATCTCCTCTTTGTTGTTTAAATCTCTTTATACTTTGAATTACACACTCATAAAAATTATTACATTAGCCTTTTCAAAAAACACCTTCCACGCATGCAAGTAAAAACAGGAAAATTATTAGAGAATATAGAGTATCCAGCCGATTTGCGCAAACTGAAGCTTAAGCAATTACCGCAAGTTTCAAAAGAACTACGCGATTTTATTGTGGATGTAGTGTCTGTAAAAGGCGGGCATTTTGGTGCAAGCCTTGGTGTGGTTGAACTTACGGTAGCATTGCATTATGTGTTTGATACACCCAAAGACCAATTGGTTTGGGATGTTGGGCACCAAGCTTACGGACATAAAATATTAACTGGGCGCAGAAAAGAATTTCATACAAACCGAATATACAAAGGCATTTCGGGCTTTCCGAAACGCAAAGAAAGTGAGTACGATACTTTTGGTGTAGGACATTCTTCTACTTCTATTTCGGCTGCATTGGGCATGGCTGTTGCCAACCGCTACAACGGCGATAACCGCCAACATATTGCAGTTATTGGCGATGGTGCAATGACGGCTGGTTTGGCTTTTGAAGGCTTGAACCATGCTGGTGTCGAGAATTCAAATTTATTGGTAGTTCTTAATGACAATTGCATGAGCATAGACCCTAATGTGGGAGCACTCAAAGAATATTTAACCGACATTACCACTTCGCACACCTACAATAAAGTACGTGATGATGTTTGGAAATTACTTGGAAAAGTAAGCAAGTTTGGGCCTAACGCACAAGCAATTGCATCTAAAATAGAAAATGGTATAAAAGCCACCATGCTCAAGCAGAGTAACATGTTCGAGAGTTTAAAGTTTCGTTATTTTGGCCCTGTTGATGGACATGATGTGGTACGTTTGGCAAAAGTATTAGAAGATTTAAAAGACATACCTGGCCCGAAAATACTACATGTACTTACTAAAAAAGGTGGCGGCTACAAATTCTCAGAAGAAGGAAACCAAACCGTGTGGCACTCTCCAGGACTTTTTAATAAAGAAACTGGCGAAATTATTAAGGTAACTCCGTCATCGCCACAGCCACCAAAATACCAAGATGTTTTTGGGCATACAATTGTGGAGCTTGCCGAAAAGAATGAAAAAATTATGGGCATTACGCCCGCAATGCCAAGTGGTTGTTCATTAAACATAATGATGAAAGCCATGCCCGAACGTGCATTTGATGTTGGTATTGCTGAACAACACGCAGTTACATTTAGCGCAGGACTCGCCACGCAAGGCATGATGCCATTTTGTAATATTTACTCATCGTTTATGCAACGTGCTTTTGACCAAGTAGTGCACGATGTGGCCTTGCAAAATTTGAATGTAGTTTTCTGTTTAGATAGAGGTGGTTTTGCAGGTAGCGATGGTGCTACACACCACGGTGCGTATGACTTGGCGTATTTTAGATGCATACCCAACATGGTAGTTTCGGCACCCATGAATGAAGAAGAATTGCGTAACCTAATGTACACTGCACAATTAGAAAACATGGGACCATTTAGCATACGTTATCCTCGCGGAAATGGTGTAATGGTAAATTGGAAAACACCAATGAAAGCAATACCTGTAGGCAAAGGACGCAAAATAAAATCGGGAACCGATATTGCCATTTTAACCATTGGGCATATTGGTAATTATGTGATAGATGCGCAAACACAATTTGATGAATTAGGTGTGAATGTAGCGCATTACGATATGCGATTTGCAAAGCCAATAGATGAAACATTGTTGCACGAAGTATTTAGTAAATTTGATATAGTAATAACCATTGAAGATGGCTGTACCATAGGCGGTATGGGCAGTGCGGTAGTTGAGTTTATGGCTGATAACGGTTACAGTGCACAAGTAAAACGCCTTGGCATACCCGATAAATTTATTGACCACGGCGAACAAAAAGAGCTTCAAGCTGAATGCTGTTTTGATGTTGCCGGAATTGTAAAAACGGTGCAAGAAATGGTGGGTGCAAAAAGTGCTGCTTTAAAGACTAGAAGGGTTTGATAACTGATTATAAATACTATAAAAACTAGCCCGCAGATTTTACTGCACGCAGATAAAACTTCCGTGCCTCCGTGGCAAAAAATTGCATAGAAAAATAAGCCATCAGATTTTAAAGATTTACGCAGATAAAATTTCCGTGCTTCTCCGTGCCTCCGTGGCAAATAAATGCTTAGTAAAATAAGCCATCAGATTTTGCGGATTTACGCATATAAAATTTCCGTGCTTCTCCGTGCCTCCGTGGCAAAAAATTACATAGTAAAATTACCCCGAAGATTTCACGGATTTACGCAGATAAAATTTCCGTGTTTCTCCGTACCTCCGTGGCAAATAAATGCTTAGTAAAATAAGCCATCAGATTATCGGTTATACACAGAAAAATATTCTGCAAGCATCTGAGGCTTTTCTCTGTTTTCTGTGAGAAAAGTAATATGCTCAAGTTTCCTCTAAAATACCCGAGCGTTTTAGCTCATCATCCTGCAAATGCAAGCATTACCTGCAAAGTTTAGCCAGCCTTAACAAGTCTGATTTTTTCAATGAAATTGTACTTAAATATTATCTAATTACCACATTATCGAAATATCATTTCGCATTAACATATTTTTATTTACTTAGACGCATATTTAATTGCATTCGTAAATGAAAAAATTACTACTCATAGCTGCTGTTTTTATTATTAATAATACAGCCCAAGCACAAGAAACAACCGATACTGTAAAGGTTGGCGTACAAACCCCAGCGCAAGATGCCGAAAAACTATACAACCAAGGCGTAGAGAGTTATACCGCAAAAAGATATGTAGATGCCATGGATTTCTTTAATAAAGCTTTGGTGCTAAAGCCCGACTTCGACAAAGCATTGAGCAACCGCGGTGCCATAAAATTTGAGAGCAATGACTACCCAAGTGCACTTGCCGATTTTGAAAAAGCACTTGCCATAAACCCTACCAACGAAAACGCCCTGTATGGAAAGGCGCAGTGCTTAATAAACCAACAAAAAATTGTTGAATCCTTACCAGTTTTAGAAGAATGCATAAAGCTAAACGACAAAAAACCAGAGTATTTTTATTACCGTGGCGTTGCAAAATACCTGAGTAAAGAATATGAAACTGCCCTCGCTGATTTTAACAAAGCAATTGACCTTAAACCCGATTATGCATACGCATACAATGACCGTGCAGCCGTAAAATTGCACAACAACGACAACAAAGGCGCAATTGAAGATTATGAAAAAGCCCTATCATTAAACAGTACAATGGCATTTACATACAACAATTTAGGTAGTGCCAAGCGCAAAACCGGCGACAAAAAAGGAGCTATTTCAGCCTATGATAATGCAATAAAAGCCAAGCCTGATTACCACATTGCCTATAATAATAGAGGTAGTGTAAAGTTTGATATGGGCGATTACGAAGCATCGGCAACCGACTTTAAAGAAGCCATTAAAATTAAAAACGATTACTCTTTTGCGATGATAAATTTAGCTGCTGCCGAGTTTAAATTATCACATTACAATGAGTGTTTAGATATGGCGAGCCAAGCCATAAAGCTTGACAAAACCAACGCAAACGCCTTCCTAAACCGAGGCAATGCAAAAGAAATGTTGCGTGATAATTTTGGTGCTTGCGCTGATTGGGAAAAAGCCTCCGAATTGGGCAGCAGCACCGCAAAAGCATACTTATTGGAATGTAGCAAAGCAAAAGAGTAATCATCACAACATTAAAAAAGCAACAGCAATGAAAAAAAGTATATATACACTCATTATAATAAGCCTTATTTCGATAGGAAATATAGTGGCGCAATCAAAAGCTTACAAAAATAAAATGGACGAAGGAAACCAGTTTCTTTCTACCCAAACATTCCGTAAGGCTTTGCTAAGCTACCTTTCGGCAGACAGTATTGATGCCACACATGCCGAAACAAAGTACGACATTGGCGTATGTTATTTAAACTCTTATTTTAAAGACAGGGCCTTACCGTTTTTTGAAAAAGCATTAGAAATGGACCCTAAAGTAGCTGATGATATTCACTACCTTATTGGTCGATGCTGGCACCTAAACATGGAATGGGACAAAGCAATTGAAGAATATACTTTATACAAAAACTATTTACTTGTGAAGAAGGATAGCAAAGATAAAAAAGCTGCTTACGCAGACGTGCTTAAGCGCATAGAAGAATGTGAAAATGGTAAAGAATTAATTAAAAGCCCTGTGCGTGTGTTTATAGACAATATGGGTTCAGAAATTAATAGCCCTTTTATTGATTACACACCTGTAATTTCGGCCGATGAAGATGTGTTGATGTACACCTCGCGCCGCCCAACTACCACTGGCGGTGGTATGGATAATTTTATTGATGAGTATTATGAAGACATTTTTATATCTTATAAATTTAATGATAAGTGGACAGCTCCCGTAAACATGGGCCCACCAATAAATACCCCAGGGCACGATGCTACCATTAATTTAAGTGCCGATGCACAAAAACTCTTAATATACATTGATAACAAAGGCGAAGGAAACATTTGGGAATCAACCTTAGATGGCCTTAAATGGACAAAACCTGTGAAATTTGATAGCCCTATAAATTCTAAATACCACGAATCATCGGCCTCTTATTCTTATGATGGCAACACTTTGTATTTTGTAAGCTACCGAGAAGGTGGCTTGGGTGGTGGCGATATTTACTATTGCAAAAAAGACAAAAAAGGACGTTGGGGCGATGCCTTCAACATTGGTGCACCCATCAACACCATATACGACGAAGAATCTATTTTTATGTTGCCCGATGGTAAAACAATGTATTTTAGTAGCAGGGGTCACAAAACTATGGGTGGCTTCGATATATTTACTACCGTGCAAGACACACTTGGCAAATGGAGTGAGCCTGTAAACATTGGTTTCCCAATAAACAAAGCCGATGACGATGTTACCTTTGTAATGGCGGCAAGCGGCAGACACGGCTACTATACCGCCGTTAAACGCGAAGGCTACGGCACACGCGATTTATATATGATAAGTTTTTTAGGAGTAGAAAAAACACCAGGGCTTAGCGTTGAAGATAATTTAATTGCTTGTCTAACCGCACCAGTAAGCGAAACATCATCATTAGTAGCTGCCAATGTCGAAATTAAAACCTCATCACTTACAGTGCTAAAAGGTATTATAACCGATGCCGTAACCAAAAACCCAATAGAGGCCATTATTTCATTAACCGATAATAGCACGGGGCAAGAAATAGCAACTTTTAAATCGAACTCTAAATCGGGTAAATATTTGGTAACCCTACCCTCAGGCAAAAACTATGGTATTGCAGTTAAAAACGACAACTACCTTTTCCACTCCGAAAACTTCGACATACCTTTAACCAATGGTTACCAAGAAATTGTGAAAGACATAGCAATGAAAAATATATCTGTGGGCACACGCATTGTACTGAAGAATGTATTTTACGATTTTGACAAATCTACTTTACGCAAAGAATCACAATCCGAGTTAAATTTGCTGATTAAATTATTGAATGACGTGCCAACCATGCGCATAGAATTATCGTCGCACACAGACAATAAGGGTTCCGAAAAATATAACTTAGATTTGAGTGACAGGCGTTCTAAAGCCGTGGTAGAATATTTAATTGTCAATGGCATAAAAGCCACCCGCCTCGAAAGCAAAGGTTACGGCTTTAGCGAACCACTTGTACCTAACGATACCGACGCTGGCCGCCAATTAAACCGCCGTACCGAGTTCAAGATTTTGAGTAGATAGGTTTTTTATTTCAAAATTTCTTGGTTTAATATTTTTATCTGTTTTATAGTTTGCAACCTAAATATTAGTATTCGTAGTTGTTCATTGCGAGGCGTCAACTGCCGAAACAATCACAACTATTTAGAACTAAAAAATCATGGAAATAAAACAATTTAAACAAAATAATACTTTTGGGGTTTATTTTCTAGTTAATTACAAAATGGCATTACACACATTGAAAAACTACTTATCTCTCATTAAATTTAGCCACACCATTTTTGCATTACCATTTGCAATTGTTGGCTTTTTCTTGGCACTAAAAATAGAGAATGCAACCTTTAGCATTCAAAAATTTGCAATTGTAATATTGTGTATGGTATTTGCGCGCAGTGCCGCTATGGCATTTAACCGTTGGGCAGATAGAGATATTGATAAAAAAAACCCACGAACATTTATCCGTGAAATACCTGCTGGCATTATTAGCCCTAACCAAGCTTTGTTCTTCGTGTTTTTTAATGCCGTAATGTTTGTGGTTTGCACATATTTTATTAACCCGCTGTGTTTTTATTTATCGCCCGTGGCCTTGCTTATTGTATTGGGCTATAGCCTCACCAAACGTTTCACATCATTATGCCATCTAATATTAGGATTAGGATTATCGCTTGCACCTATTGGCGCATTTTTGGCCGTTACCGGAAAATTTAATTTAATACCAATCATGCTTTCATTGTCTGTAATGTGCTGGGTTAGCGGCTTTGATATTATTTATGCTTTGCAGGATGAAGAGTTTGACAAAACACAGGCACTACAATCAATACCAGTAAAAATGGGGCGTATGGGCGCATTAACATTGTCAAGATTTTTACATTTTTGTAGTGCCATGCTCATATTTTTGCCGGGCTACTATATGCAAGTGGGTGGTTTTTATTGGATGGGATTTGCATCATTTGCAATACTATTGGTATATCAACACACCCTTATAAAACCTAACGATTTGAGCCGAATAAACCTTGCATTTTTTACTACCAATGGTATAGCAAGTGTTATTTTTGCTTTATTCTTTTTGTTAGATTTTTATTTCTAAAAACAATTGCTGTAAATTGCGTGTATGATTAATCAACAAGCAGTACAATCATACAGCCACTTAGAGTTATTAGCAAAGCAAGTTGTAGAAGGCTTTATAACAGGTTTACACAAAAGCCCTTTTCATGGTTTTTCGGTTGAGTTTGCAGAGCATCGCCTTTATAATTCGGGCGAATCAACCAAGCACATTGATTGGCGTTTATATGGCCGTTCAGAAAAACTATTTATTAAACGCTATGAAGAAGAAACCAATTTGCGCTGTCAAATAGTAATCGACAATTCTTCGTCTATGTATTTCCCTGAAGCGAATGTTGACAAAACAAAACCGTACAATAAAATTTCATTCTCAGCTTATTGTGCTGCTGCATTTGTTTACTTGCTAAAAATGCAGCGCGATGCAGTAGGGCTTTCTATTTTCGATACAGAATTAACTACGCACACCCAAGCAAAAAGTAGCATGGTGCACCAAAAAATGTTGTTTAATGTGTTGGACAATTTATTTTTGAAATACAACCCAGAGCAAAAGCACAAAACATCAACAGCAAAGGTTTTGCACACCATTGCCGAAAGTATTCACAAACGTAGCCTTGTGGTAATATTCAGCGACATGTTTCAATCAGAAAATATCGACAATATGTTTAATGCCCTGCAACATCTCAAACACAATAAACACGAGGTAATTTTATTTCATGTTAATGACAAACAAAAAGAACTAAATTTTGATTTTGAAAACCGCCCGTATGAGTTTATTGATATGGAAAGTGGCGATGTTTTAAAGTTAAATCCTAACGAAGTAAAAGATAAATATATTGAGAAAACCAATGAGTTTTATACTTCCTTAAAACTCAAATGCCATCAGTTTGCAATTGACTTTGTAGATGCTGATATTAACATGAATATCAATCAAATACTAATGCCATATTTGGTAAAACGAAGTAAAATGTTGTAGCTTTGCGCCCTTACAAAAACAACAACAGGCTCAATTTACTAATATTCAGCTATTTAGAATATTATAAGAACACACAACATGAAAAGAATTACTGAATATAGAAAGCTTTTTGGCATTGAAAAGGATGCAAATCTTACCGAATTAAAAAATATTTATCGCAACTTAATGAAAGTTTGGCACCCCGATAAATTTCAGGATTCGGATGAATCAAAATCGGAAGCCGAAGCAAAGAGCAAAACCATTATAGAAGCCTACCATTTTTTGGTAAGCCTCTCTCCCGAAACGCATTTGCAAAATATTGAAACGTACACCGAAACAATAAACAATGCTGGCATCGACGATTTTATTTACAAAGGTCAAATGCTAAAAGTAATTTTTAATGACGGTAGTGTGTATGAATACTTTGGTGTAACCTCAGCCATTTATAACAAATTACTTAATTCGCCAACAAGGCCAAGGTTTGCGAGGCGACATATATTTGAAAGTTACCCATATCGCAAAGCATTATGCGCAACTGAAAAAGTATAATTATTCGCAAAGAAAGTAGTTTTTCAAAAAGAAAACTTACTTGTACCTTTTGCATATAATTGGGTAAGGCATGAAAGTACTTATAAGGCTTTGCCCAAGTTTGGTATTCACGCTAAACCTAAAACAAAGTAAATTTTATAATGTAAAATTATATAGTACAATTCAAAACTCTATAGCAAAAAAAAGCCTCCAAAATTTGGAGGCTTTTTCAATTTCTACTAGAACTACTCAGTAACCCAAGTACATAGACCACTTGAAGTACAAGAAGCTTTGTATGTTTTAGCATCAGATTTCTTTAGTTTAACTGAAGCACCCTTTACGGTAGTACCAAAAAGAGAGCACTCGCAGTGGTAAGTTTTCTTACAAGAAGTTAATGACGAAGCAACAAATAATACCGCTGCAGAAAATAATAATACTTTTTTCATTTTTAATTTTTTAAATGGGTTAATAATTAATTGCAACAAATATATTGCTTTCAAACAATAATCAAAATTTTACAACAGTTTATTTTAAACAATTTCCCGTTAATAACTTTTAGCAAAACTCTTCAAATGCCGCTTTCAAGTGTTCTGAAATCATTTGTGCATTGCGCCCTTCAATATGGTGGCGTTCAATAAAATGAACCAAATTACCATCTTTAAATATTGCCATACATGGCGATGACGGTGGGTATGGTGCAAAATGTTTACGCGCTTCTGCAACCGCTTCTGCATCAAAACCAGCAAATACTGTGGCTAATGTTGTTGGCCTTTTAGTGGCATTTTCTAAAGCCATTTTCACTCCAGGACGGGCTGCCCCTGCTGCACAACCGCATACTGAGTTTACAACCACCAAAACGGTTCCTTCTTTTGAATCTAAAGTTGTATTTACCTCTGCAGGTGTTGTTAAATCTATAAAACCTAAGTTAGTTAACTCGGCTTTCATTGGCATTACTAATGGTGCTGGATACATAATTATTATAATTTAGATTGCAAAAATAGTTTTTATGTGAATATGATAGTCCTAATAAATTACAAATTATTTGGCTTTAATAGCTGGACTAATATTTCATTAATATTTAATTTTTGTTGTTCACCAGTCTCCATATTTTTAAAAGTAAGTAATTGGCTTTTTACTTCTTCATCACCAATAATTATTACGTAAGGTATTTGCTTGTTATTGGCATACGTCATTTGCTTTTTCATTTTGGCTTCTTCGCAATATACTTCAGTTGCCAAATCTTTTTCACGTAAAATTACAGCATTTAATAAGGCGTCATTTAACTCACTATTACTTATTGGAATTATTAATACCTTGGTTGACTCTCCATTATTCTCAAATAAATTAAGTTCATCCAAAATATCATAAATTCTATCAGCCCCAAAACTAATACCAACACCCGACACATTTGGCAACCCAAAAATGCCTGTTAAATCATCGTATCTGCCACCACCACAAACACTTGTAGCAAGGCTACCAACATTTGCTTTAACCTCAATTATGCAGCCTGTGTAATAATTTAAGCCACGTGCAAGTGATAAGTCAATATCTAAGGTTGCGTTTTTTAATGGATTTTTTTCAAAGTATGAAATTAAGAATTCAATTTCTTCAATGCCTTTATTTGTAGTGTTTTTAAGTTGCAATTGTTGTTTCAAAAACTGTAATTTTTCTACATTATTTCCTTTAAAAAGCATAAATGGTTTTAGCTTTTCAATAGCCGCTTCATCAATACCTTTTTGTAAAAGTTCATCACACACTTTTTCCATTGGCATTTTATCTAACTTATCAATAGCAACTGTTATGTCAATTATTTTGTCGGCATAACCAATAAAATTAGCAATTCCAGCAAGTATTTTTCTATTATTTAATTTGATAGAAACACTCAGTTTTAACCTACTAAATACTTCATCAATTATTGAAATTAATTCTAACTCATTTACCAAACTATTACTACCAATTACATCAGCATCACATTGATAAAATTCTCTGTAACGCCCTTTTTGAGGCCTATCGGCACGCCACACAGGCTGTATTTGATATCGTTTAAAAGGGAAGGTAATATCGTTTAAATTTTGAACAACAAACCGTGCAAACGGAACAGTTAAATCATATCGTAAGGCTTTTTCAGAAATATTTTTCGCAAATTGATTAATATTTTTTGAAGCATTAATTAGCATATTTTCATCTTCAAAATCACTCAAAAAATTACCACTATTTAATATCTTAAAAATCAATTTATCCCCTTCGTCGCCATACTTGCCAGTTAGAGTTTCCAAGTTTTCCATGGCAGGTGTTTCAATTGGCTGATAGCCATATAATTTATAAACTTCTTTGATGGTATCAAAAATATAATTTCTTCTAATGGTTTGCTGCGGCAAAAAATCCCTTGTTCCTTTTGGTAATGATGGTTTCATTTATCTGTATTTTGCGCGAAGCTAATTAATTTTAATTTTTATATGTACTAATGCAAGTTAGATTTTTTAATTGTCAATTGGCGTAGCCTTATATGTCATAAATCCTGCTGTTCTTATATGTCTTATTATGGTTATTCTCTGAAAAGCTAACTTGTTTTGGTTTAATAATTACAACAATGATTTTTTTTTGTTTCCTATAATCAAGAAATAAACGAAACTTTTCTCAATTAAAAATTATAGTTTGGAGGTAGAATAAGGGCATCATTCATGTATAAGCAGAAAACTAATCTTAGATTCCTGCCTACGCACATTCGCTTCAAGCTAAGTTTTTACGAAACCGCTAAAATTAAATGTATTACGTGGAATTTGAAGGATTCAAATTTGAATAGGTTAGCATGAAAAGTATATAAAAATCAGGTTGTAACTTTCGCACAACCACCAAATGGTTGAATGGATTCGCATATTCAACCACTTCTCGGTTGTTGTAGCGAGTATCTTGTTTTCGATACCTCGAATTTCATTCGAGGTTATTAATATTAAAGTCCTTCATACTTAAAATAATATTTTCTTCGCTTGACGCGAATGTGCCTGCCAAATAATGACATTGGTGTTAAAGTTCAATATTGATTAGAAAACCCTGATAACCATCGCGGACTTATATTTTCTTATTATGCCTTAAATTGTTATTTTTTTAAACTAACTTGTTTTGGAATATCTCAGTTTTAAATCACAATTTCTATATGTTTACGCCCTTAGAATCAATTAAATTATGAACAAATTTTTACTTTTCATTTTCTTTTTAATTACCTCCGTTTCATTCGCGCAATTCAATCCATTTTCGCCACCAAACACCTACCAAAATAACGACAATCCTTATTATTGGAAAAACCGCGAAAGCCTTGTAAAAAATGGCTATTGGCAGCAAGATATTTATTATAAAATAGATGCAAAAATTGATGAAACTACTGATATTATTTCGGGCATAGAAGAACTAATTTACACCAATAATTCGCCACATAAAATAACATTTGTGTACTTTCATTTATACCAAAATGCCTTTCAGCCCGATGCTTATTTAGATAAATTGCAGGAAGCAAACAACACAAAAACAAAGTATGGAAAGTATGAAAAAGACAAACACGGAACCGATGTATCATCCATAAAAGTAGATGGTGCAGAACTTAAAACAGAGTTAGACAATACCATTTTGAAAGTATATTTGAATGAGCCTTTGCAACCAAATACTTCCATCACTTTTAATATAAATTTCAAAACTTATTTTGATAACGGAGGCACAACCCGCCGCCGAATGAAAGAGTTTTTTGTATGGGGAAACAAACACTTTGATGGCGTGCATTGGTATCCGCGAATTAGCGTTTACGACAAGAAATTTGGTTGGACAACTGACCAACATTTAGGCAAAGAATTTTATGGCGATTTTGGTGCGTATGATGTAAGTTTAACTTTCAATAAAAGTTTTGTGGTAGAGGCAACTGGGCATTTGCAAAACAAACAAGAAGTGCTGCCCGACACGCTGCGCAAGCGTTTAGACATTTCGAACTTTAGAAATAAACCTTGGGCAAGCAAACCTTCTATAATTATTCCGTACGTAAAAGGCGAAAAAAAAACGTGGAAATACCATGCCGAAAATGTACATGATTTTGCTTTCACAGCCGACCCTACTTACCGCATTGCCGAAACACTTTTACATGTAGATGGAATATTTCCGCATGACATAAATATTATTGCATTGGCACAAGAAAACCACGCTGGTTATTGGCAAAATGCAGCCGATTACACCAAAAAAATTATGTTGGTTTATAATAAAGATTTTGGTAACTATGCTTACAATAAAATGGTAGTTGCCGATGCACAAGATGGCATGGAATACCCTATGCTTACGCTGGATGGTGGCTTTGAACCAAACTACCGCGGATTATTTGCGCACGAAGTTGGACACAATTGGTTTTTTGGAATGGTAGGAAACAATGAAACTTATAGGGCTTGTTTAGATGAAGGTTTTACGCAATTTTTAACTTCTTGGAGTTTGGTGAAAATAGATGGAGAAAATTTAGTTGCCGAACCAGAAAAACATTGGTATAAAAAACGTTTTAAAAAACCTGCAAACGTAATGCAAACAAGGGTTTACAACCAATATTTAGCAAACGCTTTAAAAGGTGTAGAAACAACTTTGAATACGCATTCCGACAATTTTAATGGCGCACTTGGACACGAAGGCGGCTACCGACAAGTGTATTACAAAACCGCAACCATGCTCTACAACTTACAATACGTGCTTGGCGACAGTCTTTTTTTAGCTGCCATGCAAAATTATTTTGACGAATGGAAAATTGCACATCCATACATTGAAGATTTTAGAAACAGCATAATAAACTTTACGCACGTTGATTTGAATTGGTTTTTTGATGAATGGTTTGAAACCGATAAAGTAATTGATTATGAAATTGAAAAGGTAAAACGCATCAATAAAAACAATGATTACGAAATAGTTTTGGAACGCGAAGGGCGCATGCAAATGCCAATAGATTTAAGTGTTACACTCAAAAATGATTCAGTATTAAAATATCATATTCCGAATGATTGGTTTGTGAAAAATACCTCATCCCAACCTTCTCCAAAAGGAGAAGGAGCCGCAGTGATTGTTTTACCAAAGTGGTTTGGGTGGGACAATTTGAATGAGCAATACAAATTTAAAATAAATGTTCCTCAAAAAATAAAGCAAGTACAAATAGACCCTACAGGGCGTTTGGCGGATATTGACAGAACAAATAACTATTACAAAAATAAATGTACCTGGAGTTTCGACCATAGGTTATATGATGCAAATGATTGGGAACACCGCACCAATTATTGGCGGCCCGATGTGTGGTACAACAAAGTGGATGGCTTAAAATTGGGTGCAAATATAAATGGCTGTTATGTGGAAACCCTCCATAAATATTCACTTTCTGTTTGGTACAATACCGGATTTTTTAAAAATTCTGCTGCTTATAATAATTGGATTGTTACAAAATTCAATTACAATTTTACATATTCAACACCATTAAATAATGTTGTGAAAGGACTAGAAACTACAATAGAGATGCGCTATTTAGATGGCTTACAATTGTATAAATTAGGTGTAGAAAAATTATTAGCAAATGGAAAAACTACAGTAAAAATTTATCAAAAATCATTTTTGCGATTTTACAATACCACTAATAATCCTGACCAATATTTAATGTACTCATCACTTTGGAACTATGGGCAATGGAATAGTAATTTGAATATAGAGTTACATCATAAATACATTTACACCAATGGAACAGGCAATGTTATAGCACGTTTCAGAACATCGTCGTTGGGAAGCGCTAACAGTTATTCATACCTAAATATTGAAAGTGTTAACAAAAATGTGGTTGGAAAATTCGACATCAACACACGTTTTTTTGCACAATACGGCATTGGTGTTTTACCTTATGAAAGCGCATTGTATGCAGCAGGCGCAAACCCTGAACAAATGATGGAAAATAAATATACACGTAGTCGTGCTTTCATAAACGATTCATATAGCACATTGGGCAATACCACAAACCATTTTCAGTATGGCGGTGGCTTAAACTTGCGTGGATACAATGGCTATTTATTACCAACCAACAATAGCAGCAATGACCAAATATATTTATTCAATAGCAAAAGTGGTGCAGCAATAAACACTGAAATTGGTTTTGATAGACTGTTTAAAATTCGTGCAAAGAAATTACGCAATTGGCTAAAAATTAATACGTATGCTTTTGCAGATGCCGGCGTTTTGGCTTATGATAACTTTTCTAGCAAATTTTCGCCATTGCGCATTGATGCTGGTTTGGGAAGTACAGTAACAATTAAAAAATGGTGGGTACTAGAAAAAACTATACCGTTAGTTGTCCGTTTCGATTTTCCATTTTTCTTAAATACACCGCCGTATGATGAAGGAAAATATGTGAAATTTAGATGGTTGATAAGTTTAGAAAGGGCGTTTTAAAAAAGTATAGGTATTTTAGAAATGGCTTATACTTGAGGTGTGCAAAAAATACACTACTTTATTAAAAATAATATTTGTAGAAATAAAAAATTGATTAAGTTTGCAGTCCAAAATTTTGAAATAATATAATAAGTCATGGATTTAATTAAATACGTAGAAGAACAAGTAAAACCAGTAAAACAACATCCAAAGTTTAAAGCGGGCGATACTATTACAGTTCATTATAAAATTATTGAGGGTGCAAAAGAGCGTATCCAGCTATTTACAGGCGTTGTATTGCAACGCCGTCATCCAGGTTCAAACGAAACTTTTACTATTCGTAAAATTTCAAATGGCGTTGGTGTAGAACGTATTATTCCCGTTGCATCACCAGCAATTGATAAAATAGAAGTTAACAAAGTTGGTGTAGTTCGCAGAGCACGTATATTCTACTTACGTGGATTAACAGGCAAAAAAGCACGTATCGAAGAGAAACGTATGAAATAAAAATATCAACAATTTTAAAAAATAACCTATCAAAAAATTTTGATAGGTTATTTTTTTGGCATTATATTTGCAAACGGCTCACAAATTTTTAAAAAATATAAAATGAAAAAATTATTTACTTCTCTATTCGTAATATTTGCAACAATGCAAATGAATGCACAAACTGGTAATTTGGTTTTCTGTTCAGAAGACGGTTATCCTTTCAAATTAGTTTTGAATGGCGAAATTCAAAATGAAAAACCTCAAACCAAAGTTAAAGTTCACAACCTCAACGAAGCCTCTTACAAAATAAAAGTAATTTTTGACGACCCTACTTTAGGTGCTATAGACGACAAAGTAAACCAACGTGCTTACTATGAACAAACGTATGTTATCAAACTAAAAAAAATTAGTGAAACTGAAAAGAGTTTAAAAGCCGCTGGACAGAATGCAAAAGGTTTGTTTGTTACAAGCAAGCCTACTACAGATGTTGTGCAAACTGAAAGATGGACAATAAAGATGCTTTCTGCTACACCACTGCAAGGTCCTGAAAATGCACCTGCACAAACCAACACTCCACAACAAATGCAAAATCGTCCACAGAGTGGGCAATTTCAACAAGCACAGCCAGTTCAACAAACACAAACGACCACTACTACCACAACTGTAAAACCAGGGGCCGCTAATAACAATGCTAATATGAATATAGGTATGAATATGGATGGTGTAGGTTTTGGTATGAACATAAATGTAAACGAAAACGACAACGTTGATTATCACCAAAGTACCACTACAAGTCATACAACAACTACAACCACTACAACAAACACTGCACCACAACAACAAGTTTATGTTGTGCCTGGTTATAGTGGCTCTTACGGTTGCGCCTACCCAATGTCGCCAGCCGAATTTAACGATGCAAAAAGTAGCATTACAAGCAAAAGTTTTGAAGACTCAAAATTTACATTGGCAAAACAAATTTGCAAAAGCAAATGCCTACTTACATCACAAGTAAAAGATATTATGCTCTTGTTTACTTTTGAACAAACACGCTTAGATTTTGCAAAATTTGCTTACGGTTACACCTATGATACAGGTAACTATTTTAAAGTGAACGACGCATTTACATTTGAAACCAGCATCGACGATTTGAATGCCTACACTGGCGCAGGAAAGTAAGCTTTATAGATTCTATTATTACAAGGCTGTGGTTTAAAAACTACAGCCTTTCTTATTATTGAAGATGTTAACTTCAATTTTCAAACCATTAATTATTAATTTTCAAATTTCAATTATTCAACTACTTTTGAAAACCATTTTGACAAGATAATTTATGTCCGACTTTATTGTTTCTGCCCGCAAATATCGCCCTGCAACGTTCGACACTGTAGTTGGGCAACAACACATTACAAACACCCTAAAAAACGCAATATTAAATAAGCAATTAGCACATGCGTTTTTGTTTTGTGGGCCCCGTGGCGTAGGCAAAACAACATGTGCGCGTATTTTAGGCAAAACCATCAATTGTTTTAACCTACAACCCAATGGCGAAGCGTGTGATACTTGCGACTCATGCAATTCGTTTAATGAAGGAGCCTCCTTTAATATTGTTGAATTAGATGCTGCCAGTAATAACTCCGTTGATAATATTCGCGAATTAATAGAGAATGTGCGCTATGCACCTCAAATGGGCAAATACAAAGTGTATATTATTGATGAGGTGCACATGCTTTCCCAATCTGCATTCAACGCATTCTTAAAAACATTGGAGGAACCTCCTGCACATGCCATTTTTATTTTGGCAACAACCGATAAACATAAAATTTTACCAACCATATTATCACGTTGCCAAATATTTGATTTTAATAGAATTAAAGTTGAAGACATTGCAAATCATTTGGCATTTATTGCGAATAGTGAAAATGTAACTGCCGACAAAGATGCCTTACACATTATAGCACAAAAAGCCGAAGGTGGCTTGCGCGATGCTTGCAGCATGTTTGACCAAATAGTTGCTTTTAGTGGCAACAACATCACCTACCAACACGTTATTGAAAATCTCAATATTTTAGATTACGATTATTATTTTTCAATTACCGATGCTATGCTACAAGCCAATGTGGCGCAGTGTTTAGTTATTTTTGATGATATTTTAAAACGTGGTTTCGATGGGCATTTGTTTACCGCTGGCTTGGCATCGCACTTTAGAAACCTATTGGTTACGCGCGATGCAGCAACATTGCAACTATTAGAAGTTACCAACTCAGTAAAAATTAAATACCAAGAGCAATGTGCAAAAAGTAGTTTGCAATTTTTAATTAATGGCATAAACCTTTGTAGCAAAACTGATTTTCAATATAAAGTAAGCAAAAATCAGCGGTTGCTGGTTGAACTTACACTAATGCAAATAGCAAATACGGAAGCAAACGCTGCCGAAAAAAAAAATGATATAAGTGAAATTACTTCTCAAAATCAAAGTAAATTAGCAAACCAAGTTGAGCCTTCAGCATTGTCTGAAAGAAATTTTGAGAAGCAAACAAGTAACGAACAAAATGCAATTGCGCCAACAGAAGAAGCTGTAAAACCTGTTGAACACAAAATAATTGGAACACCCAAATTTACCTCGTCGGGTGGCATCAGTGCTTTACTAAAAAAAAAAACGAATGACGATGCTTTAAATAATACCGTAACACGTAATTTTGATAATGATTTAGCCAATGAATTTTCATTAGACAGCCTACAAAATGCTTGGTTACAATTTACCCAAAAATATGAAAAAACATCTCATTTTTACATTACCCTTACCACCAACAAACCCACCAACATTGGTAACAATATTTCATTTTTAATTGACAATGCTGCACAGCATTTGCAACTCAATGAAATAAGTATTGAATTACTTGGAAGCCTAAGAAAATCGTTAAGCAACAACAATTTAAAACTTGACTTTGTAATAAACAAAAGCGATACAAAAAGATTAGCCTACACTAACCGCGAAAAGTTTGATGTAATGGCAAAAAAAAATCCGGCATTGTTATATTTGAAAGAAAAATTTGAAGGGGAGTTGTAATTGTTCCTATTTATTTTTACAACCGCCCTTATCTAATTCAAAATTTGACCGTGGTTGATGTCCTCGACATTAGCCTTATACTAAACCGCTAACAAGTCAATTAAAAAAACTATATTTGCCTCATGCGAATATTAAAATTGAATCCCCACCTTACTACGAGTGAATTAAGCGTTAAGCTTTCCACTTGTGAAAAGGCTTACCAAAGAATTTATTGGCAAATACTATTGTCCATATCTTTTAATCCTGGTAAAAAAGCGAATGAGTATTCCCTTT